>Ga0210040_10003135_pt1 | contig 22597 bp, 14 predicted proteins | sample CryGeyCG12114_NA_FD_185462 | JGI IMG/M metagenome (GOLD analysis project Ga0210040, IMG submission 185462) | Groundwater microbial communities from aquifer - Crystal Geyser CG19_WC_8/21/14_NA (SPAdes) (version 2) | ecosystem: Environmental > Aquatic > Deep subsurface > Groundwater | place: USA...
AAGGCCAATCACGAATGGTATTCAGTATGACGGAACTGCTACAAAGAATTGGCTCGCGTTGCGACGATCTGATCGTCGCTTTGGGTGCTGAAGGCGAACCTGATACTCCGCAATGTACTACTCTGTCGATTTCGGAGGAGTGGCCGTACAACAGGGTGTCTTAGGCCTGCTACGCCGTCCGACCCAGATTTCTGGAGCAGGCCGAAGGAGTTGATTAGAAGCTCGCGAAGCTCGTTATTTGAGCGCTGCTGTTGGCGACGAAAGGCAAAATGCTGGCAAAAAGCAAATGATTACGCCAGTCGTGGTCGGTGAGGCCGTCGTCCACGGTCTCGCATCGTTCCTTCTAGACCAATACGGGCCATCAAGATCGCGTCGAAAGTAGACTGTGTGGGCTTCTCCACGAAGCAGTCGGACTCTTAGGCTGGAATGTCCGTTCTCGAATATGCCAATGTTACTTAAGTGGTTGGCCCTAACCATCCGTGCTGACACAATGCGGAGCCATCACACTCCGCTCGAGAGCGAATTGGGGTTTGCTTAGTCTGCTCGCTCAGTATCACTGGTTTCGGCCTTTATACTTGCCATACGGCCGTGACGTGCTTACAGTTCTTGAAAATGCCTTCCTGGTCCTTACATAAAGTCTGTTGACGAGATTCTTGTGTTCATCGTTAATTCAGGTGTTATTGGCGACACAACTAAAGTTTGCGGCTGAGGGTGCCATCGGATAAATACAGGAGTTTACGGCGACAAGTGAGCGTGGATATCGGAGCATCAGAACATCAAGAGAATAGATGGTTATGGGAGGAACGACAGGATGCTCATCATAAGCATAGCACCTGGATTTTGGGATTAGTAGAGACAACAGCCTTCCATGTTCGAACTTCAAGGAAGGAGTCGAATTTGGTTTGACGTACAAGTATTTCTTGTCTTCAATTCTTTTTGGGGAAGTACGAATACGGATGTCGATGGTTGTGATGCTGTACTGCGAAGTCCGCGCAGACTGAAGCTAGTGGCACGGGCTATCCTCTCTCGTCCGATGTTGGCGTCGACGACACTGGATATGACAGCAAAGAGCCATCCTTCCCCCGAGACGGAAGCGACATTGAGCAAGATACAAAAGGACTAACAGGGTCAAGAGTCCTGTTGAGTATCCTCTCCGTCCTGTATATAATCATTGTGTGCTCTCGTTGGTGGGCAAGACCAGCTTGCACGGCGAAAAAGCATCCTTGGTGGCATGTCTGTCGTACGTTGATAGACAAGATGGTCGATCTGATCCATGATATTGCACAAGAATCTGTCCAGTGCAAGAGCTAGCTCTAGAGCAGACAGATTGCCCTCCATCAAAGCCACCGTTTCGGTGCGAGAGATGCCGGTTACGAATTGAATCTTCTTCTCAAGCTGCAATATGTGCCGAATGTTTTGTTTGGTTGCGAATGAAGTGAAGCTTTCTCCAGGCGCCTGCGCTCCGCATTGCACATCTCGGAGACAGCAGCCGACACAGGATGTTTGATTCTTTTGACTAGAGAAGCTTGGAGTAAGACACATCCAACATCCTCTGACCAGCGCTTCCATGTACCCGTATTGTTCGAGTAGGTGCAATGATCGAAATCGGATGACCTCATCTTTTTATAAATTAGCACTGACCATCTGTCATAGACGCGTGAAGTTACCATGATACGAGGAAAAGCTTTGCCCCAGCCACGTAGGAGGCAGTAATGTCATCAGACCGAAGGTGGCCGGAGAAGACAGAAATTGATCCGCCACAAGCAACAGCTGCGAATCGGACAGTTGTCTGTACCTCGACCAATCCATCGCCAGCACAAATGGGACAAATCCATTCTGGCATGCATTTTCGAGCCAAATCAGACGCTGACCATCTTCGATTATGTGCTCGATCAGACTGACTTCTATGTGAGGACCAAAAATGACTGAGGCAAACGATTAGATATCCGAAGTGCCATTACTGGCAGACCACTGATAAAAGTGGATTGCCGTATGACGGGCAGCATGAACGGCTCTGACGAGCTGAGATAGACATGTAAGTCCAACAATTGTTTTCTGGGCATAGTCGTGCACCCTTATGTCCGTTGTGTGCAGCAAGGGTCTGGAGAGATGCAGCACACCTGGTTGAGCGATGAAAAGGTGGACGCATGAATGGAACGCACTTATCAGGCACTCGGCAGTCAGCGCTGGCTGGCACTCCCCAGTGGATTCGGTGGTTTGTTGCCCGTACATGGTTGCGTGAGCTTGTTACAACCAATCGTGTGTTTGACAGACTCGACCAAAACGTCAGAAGACAAGATAAGCTGTTAATCGATCTGCCAGAAGACGCAGGGAGGTATCCGAAATGCTACAATACTGAAAGCGTCATTTCCGGCATTTTGCCAATTACTTATTGAAGCGGATTCGAATGTCTAACCACGGAAAGATTGCAGGCAATCGGGTTAGTGTGTGAGCAACCAACGTGCGAGGTTCTGCAGCACAGGTGGTTTGCAGAATCATCCCAGGAAATACGAATGATGGTCGGTAGTGGATAGGTTGTGCAACACGTCCTCGAGGAATGCTTGGGTTCTGGCATCACTGTACACCGGTGGTATGTGGATGGCTTGCCTGTATGCCTTTGTTACTAAGGTGGCTGTTGGTCATCTCTCATGGCAGGAACCTACCTTTGCTTTCTAGCTGGTCAATCTGGAGCAGGGCTCAGACGCTAGACGTTGCAAAGCCAGCAGGGCTGCTTTGATTCATCCTCCAAGGGTGTTGATGGTATAGGATACCATCCAAACAGGTTTACGGAAGCTCTTCCTGAGAATGTAGAAGGATGATTGTGGATGGTACTGCGCTCCTTGTTGACACAATACTGCGCTTAGGACTTTGAGAACAATACCATAGTCTTGGCTCTAGATGCCTTTTTGCCATACATCCCATTCACAATGGTCCCTGGTAGGAATAAGACATTGGTCTGGCATTTGTACTATGTCACGCCTAGCCCCGCCTGATAGGCTACGTTGTAGCCCTCGAATTGGTAGGGCAGCAGTGTAGGTCTAGAGCACTGGTTCTGGCGGCACTGTACGGTTTGCGTTGCTCTGTCCCACGCCGGGATGGGGGTGCCATTAATCCTTCAACGTACCTATAGAATGACATGCAACGCCACCGCAAATAGGAGGGCCGACACTAACTACCGTTAGTACAAAGGCTCTGACAGAGCTGTTCGAGATGCTTGCTTTTCCCAATCACATACAAAATGGATCAGCAGAAGTTTGAAAAGATCATTCCCATGTTGAACTATCAACTCTTCGAGGCCCAACAGAAAGTCTGCCTACTCGAGACTGAACTCTCTTTCGTCAGAACTGAGAAAGACCATCTCGCCAGATCTGTACATTGCCTAGTTAGGGCCGACCTCGAGAAAAGCAGGCAACACACCGAAACATCCTTGGAGCTCTCCCGATCGAAGGAAGAGGTAGCGGCCTTGACACACCGACTCAAAACGATCTTCGTCGGCGCTAGGAACAGAAAAATGCAATCAGGCGCCAGCGTGGGTGAGGCAGCATTCATTGAAGATGTGCTGAAGGATTTGGCGGACGTTATGCAAAATGGTTCTGCGCTGGATCAAACGTTAGCTGGACAGGGCCACGATACTACTCCGGACTGGTCAGATTCAGTATCCAGTGCATCTATCTGAGGTGATGAAGGTTGGATGAGGCGGTGCGGGGGAGGTTATGTAATTTGTCACTGGATTTGAGCTTTCACCACGATGCTAGCTTAAACTTGCCCTAGCGATGATGTAGCCATAGTTGTGTCCCAGTCATGTCTTCCAAATTTCGACGAGTCTCTCTGGGGAAGAGTCCCATCAAGAAACGAAGGCTCCAATCAAGCTGTAGAAGCTGCTATTTTAGCTCAACTACAAGTGAGATATTTTATACTAGACACATCCAAAACACCTAAGCCATGCTCTCCTTGTACCAGTATTGCTTAAGCACATAGAGTGAGCAGAATTTGATAATCTCAGTCCTCGTCGGTCAATATCTGAGTCTGTGTGGCACAGTAGGCGTGTGTGCTCATACTGCCGTGACACTGTAAGAGATCTTAGCCTGGTCACCAACGTGAGAACAACCCCATCGATAGAGAGCGGTTCTGAGACGAGCAGGAGCCTGCGACGTCGAGAGTTTGCTGTACCTAGAATTTCCGTTCATTTCGAAGGGCAAGTGAGTGCAATTGATCACAATAAACTAATGTCTCTGTCAAGCAGAGGTCTTCTTGTACAAGCAATCACGTTTACTTTACTGTCGAGCATCGCTCGACACTGATTACAGAATGCTTCGTTGCTGCTAGGCAGGCGACCAGTACATGTTGCCAGCCTTCAGCTTCGGAAAATGGAAGGTGTTGACCACGAAAGATGGAAGGATCAGCCGCTGTCAGTCGATGTAATGCGGAACGTTCATTATGCAAGGTATCTGACTATTGCTGCTTTCCGAGTGACCATGCACGAAAGCAATCGTCAGGGCTTTGAAGAACAAACGATGGAACTATTATTGAGCACTTGGGACTTGCGAAGGCATCATATTTTTCTTCTCAATTCGAAGTCACACGCCATCAAGAATTCTTACGATATATTCATGTCTTCTTCAAGCTACAAGCAGGTTCGATTCGCATCACCGCAAGCTCGTCTGCCCCACCCAGACGAACGTTACACCCTCAAGTGTTTCAGTCGCCATCTTGCACGCTGCGCGAGTTGTGTGCTTGCAGAGTCCGAGTGCTCGATTCGCTGCAGTTTGTGTCTAAGAGGACAAGGATATGCCGACGACTGCTTGTCTACCTATGCTACTAAGAAGGCTGTTATCGATTACTCGTGGAATGGCCGACTCCTGTGATCATTGAACACGAATTCCGTCCTGCAGGAGCCTACCTTCGCTTCCTTGCCGCTCAGCGACGAGCCAAGGTCAGTAGCAGCAGCACTAGTATTCATCCTAGACATGCTGAGACTGTTAAAAGTGCTTGGATTGAACCTTTAAGCATTACCATCACGCCTCTCCTCTCATCAGTAACGACCGACTCCTCGACCAAAGATACAGTTTTGCACCTCACTATTCTAAGCTTCACAGTTCCTGTGCGTATTCGCCATCGCTACCTTGATCGCATCGGAACAGAACGGGCAACATATAGGACGAGAGGGCGGGAACATTACTAGAGCTGAATTCGATACACTAAAGGTCACGCAAGCAATGAGACTATCTGAACGCTGGACTTCGGTATCTCAAGAAATTATACTATTCGCAGATTGTATCATAGCAACATCGACCATATGCATTTTTTGCGAGAGCAAAGCTCAAAGGTTGACGAATGCCGGTGTGATCAAGAGAACGGAATAACCTGTTGACAAAACCAACAAGATCTAGGGTTCTTAGGACTGCCACCACACGTTGAAGTCCGAGCGCTGTCGGCGCCGATGGATACTGGTAATTAGCGTAGATTTGTTGAGGGATTCGGCGACGATTGTTGCAGAATAGCAAAAGCAGATACCAACTAAGCTTTACAGTTATATGCTGCATGAGGTTTAAATCCAGAACGACGCAGACACTGTAGGCGAGTGCTTTCGTAGTACCTCTGGTTTGTCGTGGCCACACGCTCTCTAGCGAACCTCGGCGGTTTGGCGAATGAACTATCCTCTAACTTCCGGTCATTTAACATGATGTCCTCCTTGTTGATTACGGCACGTTGAATGTAAAAAACGTCTCCCGTAATGTGGTAAACTGATCTTCGAGAGTAATTTACGAGTAGTCATCATCAGAACCTGCCATCCATCGGCAGCACGACTTATGCACAACAATGCTTGGTGGTCAAGCGATCGGTCCATCGGACCCTTCTAGAAGCTGTTTGTGACTACTGAATCTAAAGGTGCCAGCTGTGATCTTCGTCAGACTTACTCTTGTAGCTCAGCTTCTACTGGTCTGGTTGTCTTTATGACAACAGCAATTCGTGGAAGACAGAACTACTGTTGTGAACGTGCACTCCAGCAGTCGTTGATAGACACTAAAGCTAACGGGTTGCAAGACGATCAATTCGTTGAACTTACGTTTGTGGTAGTGCTCCCACCATCAGTCGTCGTGACATGTATGACGATCCCTGGTCCGGAAAACGGTGGGTATGTCTGAAGAACTGAAATTACTTAAAGGGACCATCTACTGCACGAATTTATGTCACAACTCTGCTGATCAACATGGCATCAGTTTCCACAGGAGCAGACTCTCCTCCGAACGAAGATGTGTACCGCCGCCGTGGTGGTAGAGACAGGTCCACGACGGGCAGTAGTGCGGACGCCCATCGCGATGAACGACGGCGTGGCCCCGGTGGGCTAGATCCCGAAGCTAGGCAACAGCTGATGGATACAGATATCGAATCAGTGAACCAGACAGCAGCCGAGAATGGAAACGGCGAGAGACTCGTACAGGGAGCAGCAGAAGCAGCAAGATTACAGGAGACCTCCAAAGAGCAGCAAAGCAGTGAAGCTGCCACTTCGAACGAGGATCAATCGATTTCCATGGACTTTGACAAAGAGCCAGCGCCTATCCCAACTCACGGATCCACAGGAGGACTTTTCCCCGGCGTCACTTGCACGACGGTTGCATTGTTGCAGACCAGGGCCGGAAGAAAGTACATCAATAGATATGGCCCTCTAACTTGTCCTTGGTTCGTCATAGGTGATTCTTCATATGGTCTGCCAATCTCTGATGGAGAGAAGGAAGACGACCTGCTCGACTCGAAGGGTTATCAGTGTGTCTCTGACCCCAATTATCGGGTGCTAGATTACCCCTACAAACAGATCGAAAAGGACAAGAAGCCCAAGAAAGAAGATGTGAAGGGCATTTTGTGTGTTGTTTCTGACCTGCCCCTCGAGGTTCAAGGCAGCCCGATGGAAATGATCAACCACCTCAACCCCAGCATCGTCAAACGATCCAACGAGTTCAAGGATCTCAAGTCCCGGCAGAGGGCCTCTAACGGCGGCACGAAGTTGGACAAATATCCTTCGACGTATTTGTTCTTAGAGTTCAAAAAAGATGTCCGTCCCGAGAACGAGTTCCGTCGGGACAGAAGCTGGGAGTTGAGCTCCAAGTTCCGGGCACTCCATGGGACGAAGGGACAAATCAGTACGGAACAAGTGATCTATCAGACAGCACGGAACAGAGCCCAGCGATTTCTGGCTTGGTACAAAGCCCGACATCCTGAGGATTTCAAGCAATTCGAAGACCAGGCCCAGAGCATCGTGGCCCTCGAACGAACACCGTCTAAATCTCCACGACCAGTGGCAGTTTCTCACGTCACCATCAAGAAGGAGCCTCGCGATGCGGAAGGAGAAACGACAGATGTGCTGAACAGTTCTGTGCCGGAAAGGACTACGGCAGAAGTGGTGTCGGAGGGGGCCCCGCCTGTTCCTATTTCCATCGAAGAGTCGGACGAAGACGTTCAACTCACGGAAGCAGAAAGGAAGGAGGAAGCCGAAAAGGTTTGGAGAATGCAATCCTCTGTACCCATGAGCAGGACTCTCACGGCCAAAGAGAAGGCCAACTTCAATACTTTCTACAGATTAGCCAAGAGCAATGGCCTGGTATAGTTGTTGGAGAAGTATCCGACGTCCGTAGCGGGAATGTCTGCCGATCGATCGATTAGAGCTGATATTCAAGAAGGATAGCCCGTTATGCTTTATTGTCTAGAGCTTTACGTCACTCATTACAAAATGTCACTCGTTCATCATGCCGCAGTATTATCAGGACCACTCGGCGTTCACTTCACTATGCAGAATCATCGGCTGACATCGGGAAAGAGAGCATGGAGAAGTTTCTGGACACCCGACCACACCTTTTCCATAGAATTTTCCCTAAAATCTACACCGATCGAACCCCTAACATTGGAAGCAAGACTTGAACGGGAAACGAAGTGAGGAAAACTGTTCAGGGTCTAACTGGAAACAAACGTTAGAGAGATTACTGACAGTGTAAGCACCACTAGTTGGCAGCATTGCTGTATTTATTAGCTGGATCTCTAATCAACCTGTCGTCTGTTGTGGTTTCTGTGCTTGCCGTGCGCTTCCATTACTGCCGCAGCCACTCTCGAAGATATCGTCCGCTAGGCGACGACCGTGCTCGCACCTATCTTTGTGAACATGGTATGTTCGAATTTTTTATCGTCTCGTGTAATCTGACCACCTTTCTGAGGCACGCCATAACTTGGGGGCGGCTGCAACCGTGATCACTTGATCCTGTCTCTTGAGTATCTGGTCCCTTTGTCGATGATCACAGTGTCACGTAAGCTCCACACTGGTTTGCACCTGAGGCAGAACTCAGATGGCTCGGGATAGGTACGCTATTATGTTAGCAGTTAGAGAGTGTGTAGGGGACTTTTTAGCCAGGAATGCTTTGGTTACAGGATAGAATGAGCAAACGGATATAAAATTGAATACCGAGACAGGAAAGACTCTGACGAAATTATAAGATATTATTATATATATCTTTAGTTCTATTATTATAAGGCGTTGTCCTCTACGTAACTAGTAAGGGTACGAATAGAACCTCTAGTTCTACTTAAGTAAGCTAGGCGAGATAGTATATAAATAAGTCGGGGTAAGGTCTATTATATATAGGTAGGGTTCTAGTATAACTTAGGTTAACTATAGAACTATAGAACTATATAAAGAAGAGTCGTATCTATATACTTATATTTATAGTCTCGAATAGGAAGTCTTAGTATAGTATATTAGTATATTAATATATTCTATACTAGTACGTTAATATATTAGTATAATACCTCTTTAGGAAGTTATATAATAGGACCTTAGGTCTTTACGTACTAGGCTTCCTCGCGAGACCTTCTTATATCCTAGAGTATAGCCGTCCTATAGCTATAGTCCGTAATACTTTCCTCTCTCTAGCCTACTTACGTCTACGTAAGTATATAACTAGTAAGTTTCCCTCGATATTCGTATTTCCTTCTTTCTCTTATAGCTAATAATACAGTAGTTTCGCGTTACTAAAATTTCGAAACCCTCTCGCTTTATAAAACTCGAACTTAGCCGCTTCGAGCGTCTCTTTCGTTTATATTAGTTAATCGCGGTTCCTAAGAATCTAGCTATAGTATCGTATACGGCCTATACTAATAATAATACGTTATATTACTATAATCGCGAATACTCGGTAAAGTATACCGAGTATATGCTGTACTAGCGAAGTTATAATAGTACTTTTTCCTTAGAGGAGTTCCGTAAAGTAGGTAAAGAGAAGAGGTTAAAAGAATAAGAGTCCCGTAGGTTGCGTAAAGAAATTGCGCAGCTAAGGATCTTATTAGCGTTATTAGAGTCGAGGGATAATAATATCTAAGACTCTATTATTAAGCTGTTCGAAATATTATCTCGGATAATTCGTCGCGAGATAGAGGCTCTAGGCGTACTTAAGTCTTTATTCGAAAATTAGGAGGTTGCGTTAGTAGACTCTAACTTCCTCTAGTCGAATAATAGGCTCGAGTTTCCTTATACGAACTAGGTAGAGGCCCTATAAGAGCTACTATCTAGCTCGTAACCCTATTATCTTTTTTATTAGTAGCGTAATTCTCTACTTAGCCCTATTCCTACGAATAGGTAATCTCCGTTACTATATACCTAATATTTATCTATTATAATATTATAAGGTACTAATTTAGGTTTCGGTAGCTTCTTTTTATTATAATCGACCTAATATTTAGTTTTGCGTTTTCTAGGTTTCGCGGGTTTCGCGGCGTCGACCTATTTCGGATAGAGCTATTAGAGCTCTTAAAGTGTTTCTAGGTCTAAGTATTCTTCTAATTCCTAGGTATTATCGGAATTATCATAGTCTATCTATTTAATTAGGTACAGCTTTTTGTCCTTTTTCTATCTTATACCGAGTATACTTTCTATCTCGTAGACCTATATTTCGGTATCTTAGTCTAGTGGTATTAACTTTTAGATCTTAGCGTTCTTAGGTGCCTTTTTTAAAAGTACTATATAGAAGACTAGGTATATTCGTATATCCTTAGGTAACGTTAGTTTATATATTACTAGTCCTAATTTCTTTTTAATTTTAAATAGTCTAAGTTTCTTAAAGTCTAGCTTATCGCTTAGTCTTTTAGTTTTAATATTTCGTCGCAAAAGGTAGGCTGTGCTCCCCTTTTTAAAGTCTAGTCTCTTAGATCTTTCTTTATTTGCGAATTTAGCTATTCTTTTAGCTAGAAACGTTAGTTCTACTAATAATTCTTTATAAAGGTCCTTAAGTTTATTGACTTTTACAATTACTTATTAAGCTAGTAGACGAAGGTTTAACGGTTCTCGTTAAATATTTAGGTGGAATCCGTAGTTCGTATAGAATAGTAAGATCCTAGTAGTAACTTTAGAGTTATTATAAGCGACCTATACTAGAGGTAGTAGTTCTATTTAATTATCCTACTTATAGTTAATATATACTCTTAAGTATTATTCTAATATTTAGTTAGTTCGTTCTATTTAGCTATTAGTCTAAGGGTAAAATGCTATTAATATTTTATTCTTGCTTTCTAGCTAATCTATAAGTGATTGCTAAAACTTAGATTTAAAGAGCTTATCTCTATTAAATACTAATCTCGATAGTATACTGTATGCTGCGAACACGTGTCGTATAAATATATATACTAGTTCTTTCGCTTTTATCGTTAATAGAGTTAGAATAAAGTACGTATATTTAGTAAGTTAATCTATAACTATATAGACTATATCGTATTTTTATTTAGTGGCTAGGTCTTTAGATTCTAGTAGTGGTCTAATAAAGTCTATAGTAACTTCTTCTTATACCTCTAAAGGTGGTTCTAAAGCTTATAGTTTTCCGTAGGGTTTATATCTAGAAGCTTTTATTCTAGCGTAGATATCGTATTCGCTAATATATATCTTAATATCCTTACGTATCCCTAGCTATTTCTAGTTTCGTTATATAATTTCGAGAGTTTTTTCTACTTTAAAATATCCTGCTATTCGGTTATTATAGTATAATTAGATGATTTTGTTCTTTATTATTCGATCTAGTAGGTCTTTCCTCTAAGTAACGTTAACTTATAGTTATGCGTATACTAACGCGTCTCCTTCTTTCTTAAAAAGTTAATACTCGATTATCTTCTCTTTTTCTTTAGCGTAATCCGGCCTTCTACTTAGAGCGTCTACTCTAGTATTTTCCTTACCTTTAACGTAGTAAATCTTATATCTATATAGCGCTATTATTTCGGCCTATCTTATTTATCTTCGATTTAACTTTTTAGACGAACTCTAATAAGTTAGATTTAAATAATCTAAGTATACGTCGATCGGGTATTTAAAGCCCTTTAAATATACTCTCTATTCGCGTATAGCTTCTACTATAGCGAGTAGTTCTATATCGTAAATTTCGTAGTTAACCTCTACTAGTAATATTTTCCTAGAATAGTATACGACTAGGCGCATCTTTCTCTTATTATCGAGTTAGCTAATAATCGCTATAATTACGAATCCCGAAGCGTTAGTTTTAATAACGATTTTCTTCTCTAGATCGAAGTAGACTAAGATAGGTGCCTTAGTAAATAGTTCTTTTAGGTATTTAAAAGCCGCTTTAGCCTCTACTTCTATCGTAAATAGTAATCCCTTCTTTATTAATACGGTTAATAGTAAGGCGATTCGAGAGAATCCCTTAATAAACCTTCGGTAGTAGTTAGTTAATCTAAAGAAACTCTGTATCTTCTTAATATTCCTTAGTTCCGGTTAGTCTAGTACGGATTATACCTTTACTAAGTTTAGTCGAACACTATAGTCGCTAATAATAGATCCTAAGAACGGTACTTCGTACTTAAAGAACTCGTATTTCTCGAGTTTAAGTTTTAATTCCCGTTCTCGAAGTCGGTCTATTACCTATTTAATATGCTTAATATATTCTTCCCTTATTTTAGAAAATACTAGTATATTATCTAAGTAAGCTATTACGAAGATATTAAGTCCTTCGTATAGTACTTCGTTAATAAGTACTTAATACGACGTAGGTACGTTAGTAAGGCCGAACGGTATTACTTAGTATTCGTAGAGTCTATAGCGAGTGCTAAAAGCGGTCTTCTATTCTTTACCTTCCTTTATACGGATTAGATTATATGCTCCGCGAAGGTCTAAGGCCGTAAACTATTTAGCTCCTTAAAGTCGGTCTTATAACTCTAATATTAACGGTAAAAGGTAGCTATTTTTACGATAATCTCGTTAAGTTTTCGATAATCGATATATAGTCGAAGAGATCCGTCTTTCTTTAGTACGAAGAGAATCGAGTACTTCGCCGGTAACTTTAACGGTTATATAAACCCTTTTTTTATATTCTTATCGATGTATTTCCGTAACTCTATCTCTTATATTCTTAATAATGGATAGATACGTTCTTTAAAAGGGTTCTTTCCTTCTACTAGTAGTATTTCGTAATTCTACGATTAGTATTTTAGTAATACTACTCTAGTTTTATTATCTTTAAATAGATCTTCGTAATCTCGGTATTCGTACGGTATTTCTAGTTTATATATTATATTATCTATTTTTTATTCCTAGTCTATAATTTTAGCTGCCCTATTAACCTATTTAGCCGTTATACTCGGTCGGTATATAAGGCGTATCTAGACGGTTATTATATACTATTTAAATTCGAACTATAGTCGATTAATTAGTTGTCTCCTTAAGGGATCGATTAGGAATCCTATCTAGTCTAGCTAGTTTAATCTTAGTATATATTCCCCGTTAAGGTTCTTTATAACGTTAATATCTATTAAATATTATTTCTCTTAATATTATACTCGTGCTATTTAAATCTCCTTAAATACTATACTATAGTTCTAATTTATTCCTTATAGTAAAAACGGGTCGTGCTTCTATATCTCCTACCCTCGTAAGTAGCGAGTTACGAAGCTTTTAGATATTATACTTATATTAGCACCGGTATTCACTATTGCTCGGACGGTCTTTCTATTAATACGCGCGTTAACCTTTATTAACTTAAGGTTAAAATCCTTAGTTACTCGGTTATAGACTTTCTTTAGCCCTATCGCTAGTTATCTCTTCTAGTAACGGCCTTTTCGTTTTTTAATATACTGTCTAACTTAAAGTTCGATATTACTTCGTTAATTGCGTTTAATCCCTTAATATATCGTTCTACCTTAAGTATTTCCTAGCGTAGTAGACGTTTAAAGTAGGATAGTAGTAAAGTCTATTTGTTAAGTACTATGTATTCTTAATATATATATAAACTAAGTATACTCTTTACTCTCTTATAGTCCTTAGAGTAATAGATACTCTATATACTCTTAGTATATTCCTCTCTTTCTAGGCTATTAGGGTTAAAATATTTATATCGGTACTAAGCCTCTTACTTATATATTAGATCCTTATACTAGTCTTAGAACTATTAGTTAGTTCGAAGAACTATTCTATCCTTACTTTATCCTACTATCGCGGTAGTGACGTTTTCTTCTTCGTCGAAGTCTATCGACGAATCTTCGATTCTAGAGTTTATTATTACCTCTATTTCCGTTCGTAGTTTCTTACCTATATAAGGTAATTCTCGAATTTAGACGAGTAAGTATATCGCTAAGGGCTTCCGGTTATTCTCGTTTTAAATCGCTTACCCTTTCTTAATATTTAGCTTAATGTAATTAAACGCTATTTAGGGTTTAACGCCTAGCGTATATACTCTAACTTATTTATTACTAGTAACGTTCTTTAGAGCGCTTTACTCGCGCGTTCGTATAATAATTCCTATTATATCCTAGATAAGTGTAGCTATTTCGATTAAAAAAGCACTTCTTTTTTCGAAATCCCTAGTTAGTCCTTAGATATATTCCTTTTATATCTCTAAGATTTTATACGCGTTATTATCTATATCTTTAGATGAGGTTAAGTACTCTAACTTAGAATATTCTAAGGTTCGTAAGGGGTCTCGCCTTTTTAATTAATTAGCGTTTTCTTTAACCTCTTTCTCTATTTTCTTTATATATTCCGTGTGTTCGTTAATTATCTTACTAATCTTATCCTTACTAAAGAAGTATTCCTCTAGCTCTTACTTCTTAATCTCGTAATCGATACTAAGGCTATATTTTCGTTTAAGTAGTTCTTTATATATTTATAGATTTTTTACGGTATCGTTTAGTACTACCTATATCGGTTCTTATTACTATAGTCTAGTAGGGTCGTAAATAATCTACTTAATTTTAGTATTATACTATTCTTCCTTAAACTTACTTTTAACCTATTTCTAATATCGTATCTTTAGAATTAAGTATCCTTTACCCGTATCGTACCTAATAATCCTTAGATTCGTGCTTTTAGGCGCGATCGCTTAGTGTATATTAGCCTATCGTTAAGCCGGCCTAGTATCCTCTAGTTCTTCGTATTTAAGGAATAGTAATATTAGTATAAGCTATTATAGCTCTTCTAGATAATAGACTAAGCTAGTAAGAGTTATACCGTAGGTAGCGACTTCGTCTACTATATATACTTATTTCTAGTACTATATTTTATAAATAGTTCCCTCTTGATTATACTAGATAATTTCTAGGTCTCTTTCTATAGGAGTTAGTGCCTAATATATATTAGCTTATCGTATAGCTATCTTAGCCTTCTTAGGTTTCTTAGGGTACTACCCTAATCTATCTTTCTTAAATTAGTATACGTAGTAGTTATTATTATAGTACGCAGTCTATAATATATACTCGTATTTTAGGTATCGAGTATCGCTTATATCGAGTTCCTCGTTTCGCTTATTAAGTAAGGTGTCCCCTTTAGTAGTAGAGGCTTCGCTCTTACTAGGTTGTTTCTCGGCTATATTTGCTTATTTTCTCGCACTTTAATACTCTCTAGTATAGTATCTCTTCTTACTATATTAAAAGTATTCGTTATTCTTAAAGCGTTAGAGCTGGTCTTTAGTTGTAACTAACTTACGGCCTTTACTCTAATTAGGTCGTTCTCCGGCCTTAGCTCCTTATCCTAGGCGGTTATTACGCTTTTACTATCTAAGTATTCGCTTAATAGCTACGTTAGTTTCCTAGTCTATTATATCGAGGTCTCGTTCGGTCGTTCGTTTATTTTATCGACCTCGGTTATTAAATCTTTTATTATCGTACTTATACGTTCTAGACTTCTTTATCTTTTATTACTATACTCTCTTATTAAGGTTTTCTACGTACTCGATAAGTTCCTATAGGCCTTTCGAATCTCTCTCTTCTCGTTCGGTAATTACGTCTTTAATAAAATCCTTAAGTCTAAAATAGTAATCGTCCTATAAGGTCTAATTATTTCGTTCTAGCTTATTGCTAAGTCGCTAGAACTCGGCGGTATAGTTAGTAATAGAACCGGTTTACTTAAGAGTACGTAATTCCTTTAACGTCTTTCGAGTCTTATCTTCGTACTCGTAAAGCTTCTAGAGTTCTAGTACGAATTTATTAATACCTTCCTTAAACATCTTATTAGTCCGATCTTTTCGTTCTTTCTCGGTATTATTCTTAAAGTAATCCTCTAAGTATACCTTAAACTATTCGGCGAGTTTATTCCTTAAGAGGGCGCTTGCCTATACGACTTAGTCCTCGAGTTTAGTGATCTTCCTATATTTAACGTATACCTATAGTTAAAGCGAGAATACTTTAAACTTAAATCGATTACCCCTAAATAGCTCTAGGTCCTTAATCTTAAGTTAAGTATCGTCGTTAGTAATACCTATAAGAGTAAGGTTAGTAGTAGAGGAGTTGCTTAGCTTATAGCTTAACCCTAAAGTAGATATTCTACTATTAATACTAAGTAACTAAAAGCTTTCTATAAGTCTAGTTAGTAAAGTAGGTCGAGTTAGTAGTATAGCTTTCTTTATACTCGTACTTATATACGATCTAGCTTAGTAAGTATAGTAGTTAAAATATTATAAGGCGTTATCCTCTACGTAACTAGTAAGGGTACGAGTAAAACCTCTAATTCTACTTAAGTAAGCTAGGCGAGATAGTATATAGATAAGTCGGGGTAAGGTCTATTATATATAGGTGGGGTTCTAGTATAACTTAGGTTAACTACGAAACTATAGAACTATATAAAGGAGAGTCGTATTTATATATTTATATTTATAGTCTTAAATAGGAAGTCTTAGTATAGTATATTAGTATATTAATATATTCTATACTAGTACGCTAATATATTAGTATAATACCTCTTTAGGAAGTTACGTAATAGGACCCTAGGTCTTTACGTGCTAGGCTTCCTCGCGAGACCTTCCTATATCCTAGAGCATAGCCGTCCTATAGCTATAGTCCGTAACATCTATCCATAGTTACTAAGGTGTCCACGATCAACCTTAGGGACCTTGCCAACCTTGGGTCCGTTACATAACCTAGTCTCGGCTGAACGTCACGTTGCTCCTCCGCATTACTGGTCGTGACACTGAAGTTCCTGAGATGCTGGTCCAATTCTGAGAATCGTCCTAAGCCCACCCTAGACCATCCGATGCAGTTTTAATTCACGGCCCAGCTGCCAGTCTGGTGAGGGCCTTGGCTTATGCCCCAGCATATCCCACGTTACATGGCCGGGCGCGTGCCTGGTCGCAGGTCAGGCTGTACCACAAAGATACCGCAGCCGCCAACGCGTCGCCGAGTGCTTTCACCCGTTCAGACAATCCTGTGACCTATCAGGGAGACGAGTCTACTCCTGAGCTGCTGAACAGTCTTTGCCTCAGGGCATATCATGCACTTTCAACAGCATACTCGTGAGATCTGCTTATCGATAGTTTGTGTAAGTGCTAAGCGCAGCTTGAATCACCCTAACTTTGTGTGGCCATCAGAGGTCCTCCTCGGTTTCTCGATTATCATGTTCCTCCACTCCTCCATATTGTAACACACAACAACACTATTCGGTGGACATCTCTAAACACCACTTTACGGCGCGGCTAACAATCAACTCTGTCCACCATTTACGCCGTACGCGATTGACCCCTAAGACTCAGCCACTGACCGCCAGAGACTAATTGAGATCGGCGAAATATGTGGTATCTTTGCAGGGCCATATGCATCAGGAAACATAGTACAGTCATGTGCATAACCGAAGTCCTGTTAGGTGTGCAGTTTCAAGTGCAATAATGGAGACATGTTCATAGTGGAGTACGCTTTTCATTTTTAAGTCAAGCTCTAGACTCTTGTGCTCATCCAATGAGCTTCAGACTAACGTACTGTTGTATACTGTAAGGCCACGGCGCTTATGCACGCCAGCATAGAGGCCTAACTGTATCTTGCCGAGGCGGTGCTTAGTTTGGAGAATCCTTAAGTTTTCTAGGCTACGGTCAGGCCACCCCTTCAACATCGGCGTATATTACTGAAGCTTTACCCATTATGTCTCGACGTACAGTAATATGGTCCATTCACATGTACAAGTCCGGCATCCTATACATATACGACGAGCTTGTCGTCGACTCGTTTACAGATTATTGTATCTGCCCCGTGCCACTAGGCGACCGACACCACGTCCCGGCCCAAGCATACTCGCTAAAATCTCACCTTCCGCGCTGCCAACAGAGCTCACACTTCTCGTCCTCTGCAATCTAGATATTAAATCTCTACTGGCAGCAGAATCTACGTGCCCGTTACTTTACAGCTTGGTCCGTAGTAATGACAGCCTTCTTGAGAATGTCTATCCGAGTAGCTACATACACCGCAAAAGAGGCAACGCAACCTACCGACAGCTTACACGTGAGAGATACGAATCGCGCCGAGAATGCCAGGAACGCCTCCAATGGCCGGCTGAAAAGGTCGGCGAGAGTTTACTGATCTTATCTATATACCTCGAGAGCAATGAACAACTCGAGGAGAAAGCGCAAGAAGCTATCATTATATTACAGGAGAACCATTCTTGTCCCATCTCTGAAAGGCAAGAAGCGTATGCAACCGCGTTTATGGCACAAAAGCGTTACGAAGAAGCCAAGGAGATGTACAACAAGATATACGAGAGAAATGAGTGCTTACCATGGTCGACATTGCTAACGGCCTCTCGGTGGGATCGGTTCGTGACGGATCTGCCCCCTCACGACGGTTTTGGGAGCTCGTTAGCGCCGTTCGTGCAATTCATCATGGGACAAGCATACCTCGGAGCAGCTGCATACGGTAATTTCCCGGCCCTGCAGGAGTTACATCAGAGAGGTGTACCATGGAACTACGCACGAGGAAAATATAGCGCCACTTTCATCGCTTGTCAGCGGGGCCATATTCAAATCCTCGAACTGCTGCGTGCCACCGGGGTCAACATCTTGGTCTACAGCAATTACCTCACTGCTGCGAAGTACGTACAGATCCAGGTTATAAAATACCTGGCTAGCATCAACCCACCCAGCACCGAAGAAAAGGAACAGGCATCGAAAATGCTTCAACAGCAGACAACTTCGAGCTAATTCAGCTGCTTGCACCACAAATTACTCAAGCAGTAGCTGTCCAAGGCCTGCTTGACCCCAGATCACATTTCGAGCTTATCAAGGTGTTGATACATGGTCTCGAAATGCAGATAGATACAAGGAACGAAAGGAACTATACAGCCCTTCTGAACGCGACGAAACACTAAGAGATGCACTGTGCAGAGGCATTCCTGCACCGTGCTTTCTTGCAGGAACGAACAATCCAAGCGGGACATAGTAGCGTCTTAGGCTGTACTCGGGCATGCGTAGCACGTATTACAGTAGCGCCAGTTCGTCGTAGGGAGCGAAGTATTACTAGTTAGCCGCCTTATCTGCACGCGATGGCTTGCCACGGGCATGACGCCAGCGGGTGGATCGACTTGTCAATAATATCTATTCTTCGCGTATCTTGTTCATCTGGGCATTGTGAGTCGGGTGAACAACAATCTCACGTTGGAAGCCTGGCTCATGAGGAGGAAGGAGAAAGTCTTAGTAGGAGAGCCGAGACGGGGCGCTGATACTGTGCGAGAAGGAATGGAGTTTGTGCTGAAGTCCAAATGACTGCATTCGAATGCTGTACGCAAGGTACCTGAATATACAACTGCTCTCGCTCATCCGCATCCCGAACACAGACAGTCGTTTCCTCTTGACCGTCGCCAATGCCCTCCTGGAGCTGAAGCGGTATAAGCATCCTGCACCTGGTCAAGTGAATGCTGCAATGGCTTTTGCGATATGTCCACAAACCAGTGTACGAAAGGTGGAAGGGAAGCAGGATGCCTTTCGGATTAGTTGATGGTCATGATTTATCGCAGGTCGTAGGGGTAAAGCAGGGACCAAACCCATAAAAGAGATACAATCTTAACAGTCATCAGAAGGAGCCATCGATCGTTCACTGCACTTATACAACCGCTTCGGTATTACCGATCATGCATCTACCTTGTAAAAGAGCACGCAGACAGATAAGTTTGTGGTCGTATTTAGTGTCTAAGTAGCCAATGCATTTGTTGACCCGTGACGTGCCTCAAGTGAGTGGTTCGGCCGAGCATCTCGGAAACGATGTTTCCTACAATGCGCATCCGACAAAGAAGCAAATTTAAAACACCACGCCGATACTGGACCATGCAAGACATGCTGGCACATCCAAGAATCAAATGATGTGGGGACAAGTGACATCTTCAAGGTCCTGTATTTAAGCCCAGCCTCTTTGAACAGGTTGTCTGTCACGTGATCGATCAGGACAAAGAATATTCTAGAAGGAGAATCAACTTTCTGCGTAGTGTGATTCCCTTTGAATTAAGAATATCGAGCTCTCTAAGAGAAGTCTCTACTAGCGCTTGCATGCGTCTGAGTGCATCTCACAGTGCTAGTTCGTCGAGAGATGTGTCTGAATCGTCTTCCCATATTACTGCCCGGGACCCGTGTTTATCCTTTGTTGTGGTAGGGGTCTGGCGTGTGGGGCGGCCTCTGGCCAGGGAAGCCTGGTGTTGTACCCGACACAATGGTCTCCCACTACGAGAGCCACGAGGTCTCCCGCGTGAGGATCGTTGTGACGAATTCTCTCGGCTGACCCTTTCCGCTGGTTTGGGTATGGTCGCATCTTCAATACACTCTGCTAAGCGCGGCTTCTTACGGCTTTTCCATGATCTAGGCACGGGGGGTACGTTGATCGACAAGCCCGGCTGTTTTCGAATTGGCGTTTGTTTGGTCGTCTGCGACTCCGACTCGGACGTGGCAACTTCTCTGGATGGACTTGCTGTGGGGGTCGGCTGAAACTCTCCATGGGAATTGTCACCTGCCTCACCTGATACTTTGAAAGAATCAGCAGAGTCAGCCCGACCGCCTTCTTTCGACACCAGTACGACGCAGCCGAGATCTTGCTCGGTCGTTACCATCTCCTCATTTTCGACTTGGGACTCCGCTTGCGTCCTGCCGCTTTGACATAGTGCTTCGGCGTCCACATAAGAATCCTCACCGGTCTTCCCAACTCTACTGAAATCGACGTGAACGAAGCCAAAACCTTTCATGCTACCCTCAGCCATCCTAGATGACATATCCTTACTAGACTCACTTCGCTTTTTGCTTTCGAAACGGATGCCGTGTACATCTGCTAGGTGGACCAGAAACTCGCTCCCAGCGCTCTTCTCGGAACCATGTCGGCATCGGGGATGTGGACATGTTTGCACAAGTTCATGCTGGAGGTGATCTTGAAGATGGCTCTTCCAAGTGGTGAGGTTGACGTACTGCCGAAAGCGATGTTCGGGGTTTAAACTCTCATCGCCAAGGCATGCCGGACACAGTGCAGGTCGCACCACGTTATGACGGAAAACGACCATATTACATTTCAGGGGCAAGTCACGCAAATGTCCTTGAACATGCATCCTCCAAGCACCGAGGTCATCGTACCAGACGAAACACAAGAAACAGAATTCGGCGAAGTTGCCATCGCGATGCGCCGCCTTTTTCCGGCATCGGTAGAGGTGTGACCACCACGAATGTTCGTCGCCTTTTCTGCTGCGCTCGCCACACGTGGCGCACAGCGTACCTGATTGGTTGAGGCCTAAGCAGTATGTCGCTGAACCCTCCTGCCGACACAAGTGGATCAAGTCATTCATGATGGTGCGCCCTGTGCCGTCTCGGAGACTTCCCTCCATGAAGAGGCTGGTAGCCAGTCGGTCTCGTTCAGGCATGAGTTTCCGTGTTTGATTGAAATCCGACTCGTACGGTCGACCGTCAGGCTGTGGTGTAGCGGAGTACTGCTGGCGCAACAAATGATCTCGTCGACCTCGTTGTTGGTCGTACACCTTTTGCCGTTCTTTTTGGTTCTTCCAGGCGAATTCGTCCCTGGGGTCCTCCTCTTTCTCGCTTGTGTTGTACTGGTCAGCGACTCGGGTTGCCTCTCTGAGCTCGGGCTGATGATGAGGGTTGCGTCGCTATGAATACTCACGGCGGAGAGCGTGCAGCTCAGTGTTGCGGGGTTCATATTGGAAGTACGAAGCCTGTCCATCCACAACAGGGATCGATGTCTGGTATGATCGACGGTAGGTGTTGGGATTGATGTGGGCGGCGAAGCGCATGCGTTCATTGTAGGAGTACCCATAGTTGTCGACCTGTAGCAGGACCTCCCGTCGGGCGGCATGCAGGGTTAAGTGGTCTCGGAATCCGGCTCGAAAGCCCAAATCGAGTAGTGCGTTGGATGTCAAAGAGCCTGAGTGTCGGCCGTGGTCGAGCTGCCCGGCTCGTGAGCTCCGGGGAAAGATCGGCCAGTCACTCTTTTCTGGATTGTATTCGAGGATGACATGTTTTTGTTGAGGAGGTCGCTCGATGGCGCAAATTTCATCCCACGAATGGTAGTCGCGCAGGACTCCATCCGCCAGTGCTGCAGCCATGAAGAATCCAACGCTGTTGCAATAGTAGGGAAGGCCGACCAGCTCGTACAGCATGTGCTGCGGTTGCTCCCGCTCATACCTCTGGAGGCCCTTTGCTTTAGTGCGCCGGAAATCGATAATGAGCTGGGACTGAGGGGCGTTGTCTAACCAGACCATGGCCACCGAGATATCGGCATACGTCAGCTCCCCCTCGTACTCGGTACGACGGCCAGAGGTATTGCAGTGGAGCAAAAGCAAGAGGTGGAGTCCCTATCGGTACCGTTCGTGGACGAAGTCATGCCAATCGTTCTGCTACAACTGTTGGACACATATCAGGAAATCGTCTCGGGTGAAATTGCGGGTAGGACGTGTTTTTCGTGACAGATCAGGGGCGCTAGACTCCTCCCCTCCGTTAATGAAATTCAGAATGGTGTCTTGATGACTCTTCGAAAAAGATACGTGGTGCTCACGACCCCACGCGGCCATGAACGACTTCCAGGCAGTGTGGGTATAGGCCACAGTCAAACGGCCGCCCGGTTCATTGCGCCCTCTACGGCCGCTGCTGAAATAGTGAATGAAGTCTTTGGCGGTCTTGACATTGGTGGGATCTGGCGAGCCATCGTATTTCCCCGTGAAGATGTCCCATTCTCGCAACATGACCTGGTAGAAACACCGTGTACCAGGGGCGATGGGCTTGCGCACAACACTCGTCGTGGTCGCCTCGATTTTCTTCTCGTAACCTCGTGACTGCCGAACCACATCCCGTTCGAGGTCACGAGTCGTCTTCTCGTACGACAGCAGCAT
>Ga0210040_10003136_pt1 | contig 22591 bp, 14 predicted proteins | sample CryGeyCG12114_NA_FD_185462 | JGI IMG/M metagenome (GOLD analysis project Ga0210040, IMG submission 185462) | Groundwater microbial communities from aquifer - Crystal Geyser CG19_WC_8/21/14_NA (SPAdes) (version 2) | ecosystem: Environmental > Aquatic > Deep subsurface > Groundwater | place: USA...
ATATTCGGTTCTCCGGCTTGGTAACATGCAGGAAACAATCCGCAACATTTCATCACCTCTCCTGTTGTACGTCATCTTGCATCACATGGTGTATACACTTTTCACCAACCCGGCGACACCTGCAGGTAGAAGGCACTGCAAGCGGCGAACCAGCGCCCTCAACGTACATGGTAAAGCACTTGTTCTCGTTTGCCAACTTCTAAACTTCCCGCCATCCGAAGAAGTCTATCAAACAGTGCACATTTCACAACTGTGACCGGAAGACCGTGCCCCACGAATCTCCATGAAGCCCTGTCCACTCTGCATACACGCTTCCTCAAGGACACCGCCAACTGCAGACACGGTGACACGCCTGCTCCGGTTGCATCCTACTCTGCAGCATCGTTGATGAAGCGACATCCCCTGCCGTTCGATGAAGGTGCAAGTAAAGTCTCGTTACGTGATTTCGAAGCACGAGCCGTCGCGTTTTTCATCTTTTGACGAAAGCATTCCTCTTGCTTATCCTCTAAGTCAGATAGCTTCCTTGCCCGGAAGATGCTGCGCGTTCGTCAATGGTCACGCTCTTCATTTATCGCAATCATTAGCTCCACCTACTCACCTCTTCAATCCATCACACCTCAGTTCTTGAGCGTCATCGTGCCTGGTAGCTCTTACCTACCTAGTCCCACATGAATTCAAACAGGCACGACGTCAATGCTATTGTCCGTTCCCTACCTTCCCTCCCTGTGCAAGCAACAAATAAACGTTACGTGGCCAGATAGCGACCCGCGTCATCTTGATGGAGCAAGATCTCTCCAGCTGAAGGTGCGATGAAGGTGAGTGTATGGGCAGCTTTCATGGCACCATCGCTGCAGGTGCGGACAGCTACCTTGGTATAAAAACTCGCGCTTGGGTATGTCGGCGCGCTTGTCACCACATCGCTTGTCACCACATATTCATAACGGCTTTCTTTTTTGGAGAGCTCTGCCCATCCTCGCTTTGCTTTCGTTTCTGCCCGAGCACAAATCGCAACCTTTGTGCCGTCAAGATTGAACTATACCAGTCGCTGCTTTTTCCCAGTCAGCATGTTATGGGCCAGCGCCTCAACTTTGGTGGTGCTGTCTTGCGGAGCTTATGCAAGGTGAGCACTGTATACACGAAGACGGACTGAACTCTTACTGATATGAACATGAAGGGGTCACGCGCCGGCTCCTGTCCAAACATTGCTGCGTAATGCAAATTTATCGGAGCTTTATCCTGCATACAACCTTTCCGTCCCGATCGACCACTTTCACAAAGACTCAAAATACGAGCCACATTCTGCGGGCTACTTCAACCTAAGATACTTCTTCGATGCGAGCCACTATGTCAAGGGTGGCCCAATCATTGTCCTTCAGGGTGGTGAAGGTAATGCTTTCACTCAATTGGGGTTCCTGAAGAATGGGATTGTTTCCCAGTTGGCGAAAGCGACCGGCGGCATAAGTGTTATTCTCGAACACCGTTATTATGGCACAAGCTTCCCCGTGCCAGACCTGACTACTCATAATCTGCGCTTCCTTACGACAGACCAAGCTTTAGCCGATCAGGTGTACTTTGCGCAGAACATTGTTTTCCCTGGGCGGGAAGACCTCAACCTAACCGCACCAAGCACACCATACATTGCCTACGGTTGCTCCTATGCCGGAGGATTAGTGGCCTTCCTTCGCGTGTTGTATCCGGGACTATACTGGGGCTCCATTTCCTCATCCGGTGTGACTGAAGCCATCTATGATTACTGGCAATATTATGAACCCATCAGGGAATACGGTCCTCCAGAATGCATTTCCACACAACAGAAGCTCATCAACGTCATCGACACCATCTTCCAAAAGAACGACTCAGAAATGATTGGCGAGCTCAAGACAGCCTTTGGCGTTCAAGGTCTTGTCTCCGACGACGATGCTGCAGGTGTCATGTCTCAGGGGTTTCAGGGCTGGCAATCCTTGGACTGGAACACTAAGCGCAAGTACACTCAGTTTGGTGAGTACTGCGACAACATAACCTCGGATGACGTGCAATATTCGACTACAGAGTCCCTGGCTTCAACCGTCCAATCTTTCGTCGAAGCAAGCAGATGGAGCAACGAATCTTCCACACTCACGAACCGCATGCTCAACATGATCGGATTTACCAACGAAACGTTCATTGCAGGATCTTGTGGTGAAGAATCCATCAGTCAGTGCTGGTCCTACACGAATGCCAGTGCTGAAATGTACACGGTCAAGACTATCCGCAACTATAGCCATATACCCTGGGCTCACCAGTGCTGCACTCAATGGGGATACATGCTGACTGGCTCCGGAGTACCAGCAGATAAGTTGCCACTGATCTCTCGTCTGCTCACTTTGGAGTACAGGAGCCTTTTCTGCAAGTACTTATTCAACATTACCACACCACCTGACACAGAAGCGATTAACAAGTATGGCGGCTTTAACATCTCATATCCACGCCTTGCAATAATTGGAGGTGAACAGGACCCTTGGAGGCCTGCGACTCCACTTGCTGAACTGGATGTTCCCGATAGACTTAACACGACAAGCACGGCTGACCAACCTGTTATTCTCGTTGAAGATGCCGTGCATTGTTGGGATGCGACTGGATCGTTCCCAAATAAGACCACTTGGACGTTACCACCGCAGCCAGTAAGAGATGCACAAGCAGAAATCGTGCAATTTGTGCAAGAATGGATGGCTGAGTGGAAGCGACACTGCATCAACAATCCGGAAGGCTGTTAGCAAACACGAGGTGTGCTAGCGCTAATCTTGCAAGAAAGGCTAGCCGTCTGTAATGATTGACCCCCACGATGAAAGCCTCACACTTGGTGCTGCGTAGTGGCCAATATTACAATATAGATAGTGAGCTCTAGTTCAATGAACGTTATCGATCGGTCTAGCAGTATTCACAAATCCCACTCTGCCAAACGCTCGTAATAGAGTCATTGTACTTCTTTACAAAACATTGAGGGCGCCACGCGTGACGCGTTGTGGGCCAGGGACAGGTGTGTGAGCCAAACAGGGCAGAAAGTGTATATTAACTAGAGTAGTGGTACGAGACTGGATCTATGGAATGAGTGGTTTTCGGAGGTGTCAGTGCCAAGGCCCAACAGCGTTCTATGCACTGCCGAGATAGGTTAGTGTGGTTTACACTCGGTGTTCCGAACTCTCCAACAATTTTTAATCTTTAATCGTACCTGCATTTTCTATGACCATTCTTTTTTCCTACAGATTTACGCCTTATTGACCATTAGCTAACAGTATTCTCCCTCCGTCAACGCAAAGACAGCAACCGTCGACGTAAGCCTGGCGACGTGTTAGCGATTCTGCCCAAGATTGTGGATGTTTCTGCAACCTACCCCTGCTTGGCTGCACAAATACAGTACTGCTCCTGTGATGTCCTCAATCTTGCCTATTCGACCTGCTGGCATTGCCTTGAACAGCTCAGCAAATTGGTTGGCGCCCGCTTCAACAGGATTCATCTTGCTTGGCACGACTGTGGCCAACTATCAGCACTTGTTCCCTCATGGCGAGAGTACGCTTACAGCCTGGATTGATCGAGTTCACCCTCACATACCACCTACTGAACTTGGACGCTAGTAGTCGGACAAGATGGTCAATGGCAGCTTTACTAGCTGCATAGCTGGTCAAGTCGATATTTGTGCAATTGTGCATGCTGGCGCAACTCGAGGTAATGACAACAACGCCACGTCCTTCGTCTCGTCCCTTTCGTCCATCAGGTAACTCCAGCTCAGCTGCTGCCGCTAACAGCTTTAGCAGTGCAACGGACAAGAAGTAATGGGCGGTGACATTGACTCGGAATGTGTCGTCCCAGTCTGAGTGGCGTGACGACCATAGCGATGCCTGCAAATCGTCCAAGGACGCTGTCTTGACATTGCACATTTGTGGTGGGTCTCTCCTGATGCCAGCATTGGAGATCAGAATGTCGAGGTGCGTTTCGTGCTGTAGGATGTATTGCGCTATTTTCTGAACGCCCTCCTTGGTCGACACATCTCCGTTGAACCTACCATGCACCGAGGTTTAGTTAACGAGCTGTGACCACAGCTGTGAGTGTTCGTACCCTATGGCCTCGCCTCCTCCATTCTTTCCGATATCGTTGAGCTCGGCCACTGCACCTTCGATGTCGTCGCTTGGCAACGCAGTCACGTAGACTTTCACGCCGTTTTGCACAAGACCCTACGGCATCCAGATGAGCAAGCGAACAAGGCTCGAAGTTGGACGGCAGAATGAAATTCTTACTTGGGCGATCATCAGCCCTATTCCTGAGGTCCCTCCCGTTACCAACGCCACACGGTTTTTGACACCAAAAAGGGCCGCAACGTCCAATGGGGATGCCATATTGACAACAAAGGCCAAAGTCTGAGGTGTCCGAGATCTGGTTGGCTCAGATCGGGATTTGTGCTGCTTTTTGCACACGTGGAAGCATCAGGTCACGCAGAACAGCGTCCCCAAGCTTGCGCCGAAGTCCGTCTCCACTTCTTCGACGTCGGATATCCCAGCCCAATAATGCTAGAATTGCTTTCCACGATTCAGGTATAACAGGTCTTCGCGCGTCCTCCGCCTTTCTTGGGTCTGACATCCTTTTATGAGGTCTGCTGTTCTAGCCTATCCACACTCACTTGAGTAAGATGACATTCGGCGTTAGTGACATTCTTCCGGCTATCAACCATGACTACACCATCTACATATGTGGTGCGATAAGTGTTTTGTCCGCGTTGTACTGGGTATGAAATCTATTCCGGAGACTTCGAAATATATGTGCTCAAGAATTTTAGTGGTCCACGTCGACAGATATTGCCAGGATCAAGGGCATACCGGAGATTCCAGGAGCCCTCCCCATTCTTGGCCACTTAAATCTACTCGGCGACGACCATGCATCCGTGTGTGAGAAGTGGTGGCGACGATATGGTCAATCTGTCTTTCAGATACGTCTTGGCAATACCCGAGCGGTTGTCGTGAATTCCTTCGACGATGCTAAAAAGATGCTTATTGGCCATCAATCAGCTGTCATTGACAGACCGACACTCTACACATTCCACGGAGTCATCTCATCCACGCAGGGGTTCACCATTGGATCGAGTCCATGGGATAATTCATGCAAAAACAAACGCAAAGCAGCCGGGCAGGCCCTTGGACGACCAGCCCTTCGTGGCTACTTCGACATGTTTGACCTTGAATCCTATTGCATCGTCCGGGATCTGCATCGCGACAGCAAAAATGGCCACATCGAGATATCGGTTCGACCTTATATACAGCGGTATGCTCTGAACACGACACTGACATTATGCTACGGCATCCGCATGGACAACGTCTACGATGACATGCTTCGAGAAATCCTTGAGGTTGGCTCTGCCATATCTCTCCTACGATCCGCTTCAGAAAATTACCAAGACTACGTCCCAATACTCCGCTACTTCCCCAACAACGAGAAGAACAAACGCTCCAAGGAACTCCGAGATCGACGCGATCGATATCTTAACTTCCTCCTCAACAAAGTCCGTGAGATGATCAAAGTAGGCACTGATAAACCCTGCATCAGCGCCGCGATCCTCAAAGACCAAGAAACGAAACTCACTGGCGTCGAAGTCTCCTCCATCTGCCTCTCTCTTGTCTCTGGCGGCTTCGAAACAATTCCTGGTACCCTCACATCCTGCATCGGCTCCCTCGCCACACCTGAAGGTCAAATCTTCCAAGATCGCGCCTACGAGGATATCAAACGCTACTACCCCACCATCAAAGACATCTGGGACACCTCCTTCAAAGAAGAAACAGTACCCTACGTTAATGCCATCGTCAAAGAAGCAGCACGCTATTATACCGTATCCGCCATGTCGCTTCCCCGCAAGACCGTGCAAGAAGTCGAGTGGAACGGCGCCAAAATTCCCGCGAAGACGATGATCCTCATAAATGCCCAAGCTGCCAACCATGATGTCGATCACTTCGGTCCCGGCGCTGCAACATACAACCCTGAACGCTGGCTCAACGACGACTTCGTCTCTTCGCCCTCTACCACAGTTCCACAGGAGAAGCCGAGTCAGGGCATCCAGCATCACTCCTTTGGCGCGGGCAGTAGAGCGTGCTCGGGACAGATCATTGCGAGCCGTCTACTGTACACGGCGCTGATCAGAATACTCAGTTGCTACAAGATTGTTGCCAGCGAGAGCGAGCCACCCAACACGGATTACGTTGATTACAACCAATTCAAGAGCGCGCTCGTGGCCATTCCGCGTGATTTCAAGGTTAAGCTGATCCCAAGAGACGAGGAGGGCATAAAGGAGGTGCTGGCTGAGGCGGAGAAGAGGACGGCACATTATTACAGCGAATAAGTGGTCGATGGCTAGTATAGTGGCATGTACGCCCAAAATTAAACTCAGCATAGCGTAGCATACCTACCTACCTTACTTAGCACGTGCTTGGGTAGCCTCCAAAAAACACGTGTGATGCAGGCGGATATGAGCGTCTAGCCTTGGCGTTTCGTGCAGTCAGCCTCCTTAGCCTTATCAGCGGCAGCTCTGTGCTAAGGGTGATAAGTCGATTGTAGACTGAGATGATGAACGGATATCAGCATTGGCATTGCGCCCGATGTGGATGTAGGAGGGTCACATACGGGATATTTCGTGTTTCTATGGGCTAAAAGCCCCCTGCTCTCATAGCCAAAGACATTCTTGTCGTATTTGTCCTTTTCATTCCTGATTTCGAGTCTTGGTTCAACATTAGTGAGTATCAAACTGGCAACTCCTTGAAGTGCTTGACCAGGCTACCCTACCAATCGTTCACACCTTTTTCCACAGACATCACACTTATTGCCAGCTCTGCCTATTGACACCTTCCACCATCATCACCATGTCCTCACCACCCACTGAAGTCGATGTCCTGATCGTGGGCGGCGGGCCCGTCGGCCTCTGCCTCGCATACCAACTCTCCTACTTCTCTCAGATCCCGCCTTCCCGCCCGCTCTCGGTCCTGGTGGTGGAGAAGTACCCCAAGCCCGCACAGGAAGCGTTCGGTCGCGCGGTGACCTTCTGGCCGCGATCCATGGAGATGCTGGACCAGATCGGCATTGCGGAGGAGATCATGCAGCAGTGCGTGGCGGTCAGGACGAGTGCAGGGTACGACAAGGATGGAGTGGAGGTGTTCGGGCGAGGCTGGAGTTTCTTGGAGGGCATCGAGGATACCAGGTGGCGGTTTGCCAGTGTGCTCAGGCAGAAGTATGTAGAGGAGATCTTCAGGCGAAAGTTGGCGAAGATGGATGGGGTGGAGATTAGGGCGCCGAGTTCGTTTGAGGGGTTGGATGTGGATGAAGCGGTGGAGGAAGGAGGATTTAGGGTCGAGGCAAAGATTGTTGAGGAGGGGAAGGAGCATAGAGTCAAGTGCAGGTATTTGATTGGGTGTGATGGGTCGAGGACGGTGGTTAGGGGCGCGGCCGGGATAGACAGTTCTGGCGATAGGACGGAGGATAAGTGGGTGAGAATCGATGGGGTGTTGAAGAGCACGACGATGCCAAAGCCCAGAGCTTATGGTGCGATTGAGAGTCCAGCGTATGGGAATGTGTTGTGGATTCCGTTGGACCATGGAGCGACGAGGATCGGATTCGCGTTGAATGAAGAGAGGAGGAAGTTGTATGGGGAATTGAACCGGGAGGTTTTCCTCAAGGAGGCGGTAGAGGCGGTCAAGCCGTTTGAGATCGACTATGAGAGGGTGGATTGGGCGAGCGTGTATTCTGTTGGTCAGAGGGTGGCGAAGAAGTTTTGGACCAAAGGATGCGTCTTTCTTGCCGGAGACGCTTGCCATACGGTAAGTTTGGTGTATGAGGACTTGCGCATCCAAAGCTAACTGTGCTGATCAGCATAGTTCTGGAGCTGGACAGGGTATGAATGCCGGTATGCACGATGCAATCAATTTGGGATGGAAGCTGTCATTGGTCCTGAAGGGTATGGCGAACAACGACTTGCTGGAGACGTACGACCTCGAGAGGAGGCCGAATGCCGAGAAACTTATACAATATGACGAGGACATCAGTGTGCTGGTGTCTGGACGACTGCCAAAGAGCTGGAAGGGAGATTCGAAGGAAGACCCACATGTCGCCTTGGGAACAGTATTGCAGGAAGCCAAAGGATTCAACACTGGCCTGACTCTTAGTTACAAAGAGAACTTGGCAGTCCTGAAACAGCAGTCGAATGGCGCAAATGGTCATACTGAAGAGAAGGCTACCACGATACCGGCTCCGGCCGTGCCTGGTTATCGCGCGCCAGACATCAAACTGCAGACTCCAGCCATGTGGCATGATATTTGGCTGCACCAGCTCACCCCGAACAAGGCTAAGTTCTATGTCGTCGTGTTTGCTGGAGACATTGAACAGACCAGGCAGCACTTCATCAAATTGACGACCGTCGCACGCGAGACGGCCGGCCTCCGAATAGATGGAGCTTCGCAGAACGGAACCAACGGCACCCAAGTTAATGGTAACACAACGAAGCAGACTCCCTTGCCCGCAGTATATCTCACAATCACCAAAGGCAAGGTCGCGAACCCGTGGTTTGAGCTTGGAACCGACCCGTTGGGTAAGGTGTATTATGATGGCGACGGTAGTGCTCATGAGCGATATGGTGTTGGAAACAGCGACGGAGGGGTGTTCATTCTCCGGCCGGATGGATGGATAGGAGCAAGATTTGATCTCTCGTCGTCCAATCTGGCTGATAGCATAGCGCAGTATCTTGCTGGCATCCTCAACGTGTGATGCTGAACACCGGTGAGGCTTGCAGGGGCCTTCATGATTGACATCTTTCGCAGCTGCAAGAGAAATTCCAAGGCATGAGAGCGACGAAGACAAATCCAGCCTCAATCACCATTGATCCCAAAGTGGCCAGGGTCAGCACTATTAATAGAAAATTGGCGCAGCATGAGCGCTCTTGGCCACTCCGCCTCTTACGTTCACTCTTATAAGGGATGCTACTCCTCAAACCATTGTTGTGAGTCTTTCCTTTTCTGTCTCTTGTCAGCTTGTATTCGCGCAGTCTACATGATAGCATCGTTACATTGCCTGGCCTAGAGGCGAAGATGCGAAGGCTGTCCAAAGCGTTTGGCAGTGATGAATACTTATCGTCAGCCTTGTTTGCTTAAGCCTAGCATGCGGTACTTCGGCCGCTGAAACTACTCGATATCAGCTTGAAAGCGAAGTATCATGCTACGTGTATCCTAGAGGGGCCCCTCAGCTTTCCCCCTCGAATCATTGTGAACATGGGTTCTGATAACCCGGCTGGACGCTGGCGCAGTGCAAAATGGGAAAGATGTCTGTCGTGGCCACTTTTGCTGCTCCACAGCAAGCCTGCTCATGCTCAAGCACCTGTCCCGGAATTGACTGGCTACCCCTGTGGACTTGCAAGCATTGCGGTCGTCTCTTACTACGCTGTCCAGGCGGAGAAGAACGAGCTATGCTCGCGCTCAAGTTCACGATACGACATGCTTTGGGATTCGGTAGATTCGTACGCCCACCTGAATGGATCGGCCGCCTCTGCTTGCGGCGTCGACACTTGGAGTTGTCATAGACTTACAATTGCTGCAATGGTCACGGACATCGGACGGAAGACGGAGCTTCGCACATGCACTCCTGATGATAGTGCTTGAATTGGCGACAGTCGTACCGCGTTACGTCTGGACCGATCTGGGAGAATTATCCGGGGTCTGGAGTTTCTGGCTCGCAGATGCTTGTGCGTGGTTTTGTTGCGTTCTGAGTGCACTGTACTCTGTACATCTTTCACCATCAACTGAGTACCCAGTGACTGGTTGGATATGGGCTTCAGCCTGGTTGTTCGCGTTCGCCTCCTGTGGAGCAGGAGAATCGAGGATAGTACCAGTTGTCAGTTGCGGACTATTGCGCCTTGACAGCAACAATGGACAGTCACCATTACACGTATTCATTTGGCAGTCATTTGCCTATGTGGATCTCTTTCTCCGACCTCCTATTTCCTGGAACAACTCACATCTCCGAGAAAGGATCGTTATCGCTTCCCGCGGCTTTCTCCGACGTACCACAGTACCCCAGATTACTTTCTAGAACTACACCACACCAATCGTGTGGAAGCCCCATCTGCGACAACTCCGTACGCCATAATTGTCATGGGCCACCACGATGCTGGCCTTGCCAGCTATCCTTCACTTGCGATCCTCGTTGATACTTGTGAACCTTGCCGCCAACTATGGACGGCTTCGATCTTCTTATCGTGAATGGACTGGTAGTAACGGCTTCCGACACAGCTCACTATGATATTGCAGTCAAAGATGGGAAGATAGCGCTGCTTGCTCCACCAGGCCTGCTCTCAACAAGCAATGCTAAGAGGGTGATCGATGCGGAGGGGGGCTATGTCATGCCTGGTGGCATCGATTGTCATGTCCATCTGGAGGAGCCTGCCCTTTTCGGTGGCAAAGGACGAAGCTCAGATACATTCGAGACTGGTACCAGGCTTAGCATTTTGGTGTTGGGGCTATACTAACATAGTCAGGCTCAAGAAGCGCGATAGCAGGCGGCACCACCACTTTCGTCGCCTTCGCACCTCAAGCAAAAAGCATACCCTCCCTCCTCGACGTCTTAGAGGACACCCACGCACGTGCACGCGGAAATTGCTATGCAGATTACTCTTTTCACCTACTAGTGGGAAATCCGGGACAGCAAGCATTGTCCGAGTTCCCCAAGCTGCGTGAGCTCGGTATATCCTCACTCAAGATATACATGACATACGAGGCGTTACAACTGCGAGATGACCAGATACTGGACGTGTTACACGCCTCGAGGAAAGAAGGCATAACCACTATGATCCATGCCGAAAATGGTGACGTGCTAAACTGGATGACCAAGAAGCTCGAAGAACGAGGCCTGTTCGCACCGAAATACCACGCCACCTCTCGTCCCCAGATCGTAGAAACCGAAGCCACCAATCGTGCTATCTCTCTTGCGGAGCTAATGGATGCCCCAATCCTCGTCGTGCACGTCTCATCTCCCAGCGCGGCAGCCCATCTCCGCAACGCCCAAACTCGAGGCTTGCCCGTCTACGCCGAAACCTGTCCGCAGTATCTCTTCCTAACACGCGACGACCTCGATAAACCCGGCTTCGAAGGTGCGAAGTGCGTCTGTTCGCCTCCGCCACGAGACAACAGCGACGACCATGACGCCATCTGGCTAGGCCTCGCAAACGGCACTTTCACTGTTCTTTCTTCCGATCACTGTCCCTTCATGTACGACAACACCGAAACGGGGAAGAAGAGCATCCTCTCCTCTGAGTACCCGGAAGGACGCTTTAGCGGTATCCCCAATGGCTGCCCAGGCATCGAGACCCGGCTCGCCCTCACGCTCAGCGCGGGCAAACTCCCACTGCAGAGGTTCGTCGAGGTCACGAGCACGAACGCAGCACGCTTGTATGGCTTGTATCCGCAAAAAGGCACGATTTTGCCCGGTGTAAGCGATGCCGACTTAACCATCTGGTACCCACCACGAGGCGAGAAGGGGTCGCTCGAGCCGTTCAAGTTGACGAATAGTATGCTGCATCATAACGTGGACTACACACCATTTGAAGGAAAGGATCTGAACCAATGGCCCAGATACACCATTCTGCGAGGTGAGGTTGTGTGGGATCGCGACAATGGCGGGTTGGTAGGGAAGAAGGGATACGGCAAGTTCGTCAAGAGAGGCAAAAGCACGTTACCCGGCCCGAGGAGAGAGGGCGAATGGGATGTTAGCGTCTTCTGATCATGCAACGATGCTCAATGAGCTTGCGGAGTTTAGCTCAATATTTCAAAGGTTTTTTCGTCGTACAACGACTCATTCTCAGGGCTTACGCAATTGGTGTATTGCTGTATTGCTCTTTCGATCGGCTCGAGTGAGCTGACCGAGTCAACGGTATCCATCCTTGATTGGGTATCATGCATTATTTATCCATCCACTCCTTGTCCCATCCGCTATACACGCCACGTTCACATACCTATCCACAGATGCAAGCCCTACAGGGTACGGGTTACAATCCCTCGTCAAACAACCGTCCCAAGATCAGACTCTGCACAATCAGCTCATTCCCTGCAACCCTACACTTTGGCTTTCCCTTGCCTCGAAGCACCGCTTGCGCGGTCTTGACGTCCTTGTCATCCACAAAGACTAACTCAAACATGCCTTCGTTGTCCTCGATCAGCGCTCTTGCCGCTTTAATGTCTGCCACCTTCTCCACCTTGCCGGCACCAAGTGCTTGAACGAGGAACGCGTAGGGCTTCCTTTTTGCCTCCGCTTTACCGCGCCCTATCACGACAATGGTTGCTGCGCCGCTCAGCACATCCGCACGAGAAGCCAGCATGTCGGATAGCTTCACAGACTCGGCGTTCACGTGTGGCATAATGCGTGATCTGGTGGCGCCTTCGAGAGCGGCCGACTCGCCCGCTGGTAGAAGGTAAGATTGCCAATCGACGAGGCTTTCAGCCTTGAGCGACGCCTCGATGAATCGTCCGCTGAGGCATGGAAGACCCAGTGCAAGGGCTTGCATGTACTTGACCTTGCGTGAATGCCGATCAGTGAGCAGGGCAGTGAATCCTAGATTGGCGTGTCGGGGTCTGAGAGAGAGCTGGTCTCCCTCGAGCAGCTCGTGGAAGGAATCCGTGAAAACCATACCACCGTTGTTGCAGATAAGGTCCGCTAGCTCGATCTTACGGCTGGGATCTTCGTATGAGATGGCGAAAGCCATGTTAGCAAACATGCCAAAAGGCGTACATTGCTTCGCGACTGAGAGCGCTGTCAAGACGCGGCGGCTCTTTGAGGTGGGTGTGCTTGGTGTGGACGATGCTTCAACAGGTGTAGCACACCCAGCTGATGGAGCGGGCTGGAAGCTCGCGTCATGCTCGTATGTCCGATTTCTCATTTGACCCCACATGTTGTTATCCAGGTAGATTGCTGATATTGGCACTTCCTTACCAGAATCGGCTGTAAAGTCTGCCGGAAGACTCTTGCGCTGCTTTGCAGATACCATGACGGTTTTGTAACCGCGTATATCTGTAATCATACTGTCTCTCTCAGGACCCTCGATCTTGTCCTTGAACCCACGAACAATGTAGGAGACTTTTGGAAAGCCTTCAAGATCAACCTTCACCGCATCGCCCTCATGCAGGTCCAAACGGCGTACACCGTAAGCATCAACTTCATCTGGTTCGTACCCACTCCATTGCACACGATAGCGCTTGGGCTCCATACCCGCCAAGCCGAGGCAAAGAGCTGGGTAGTACGCCCGAGTCTTGCCATTGAAGCAGGCCAGGACCATGTTTGGGGCCGTGACAGATGGGATAGCACTGCTGAGGTCTGACGCAGCTGGGACGGGAAGTGCGATGGGGTCGGGACTATCATCTTTTCTAGTATCTTGCCTGCTGTCAGACCGTGATATTGTGACCTGTTTATCTGGGTCGCGCCTTGAGCTTTTCCTACAGTTTCCTGATGTATTGTTCGTGGCAACCAGCCTTGGTCTTGGTACAGGTGTGCTTGTCCGTGGTGGAGATGCTTCGAGGTCCCAAGTCATGCGTCGTGATGTGGTTCCAGTGGTGCCCGACTTTGCTGCCGTTGTCAGACGGCTAACTTGACGGTGAGATCGTGACCCAGTCGAACCACGTTTCGTGGGCAGCAAGTCTTGTTCAGATCTTTGATACCGCGGTGATGGGCTTGAGACAGGTTCTGCCTGTGCATCAACCACATCAACATCTTGCAAGGAGTGAGAAACCTCAGCAGGTTTCAACAAAGCTACCACTTCCGGCGACTGGAATAAACTGCTTTGGCAGATTCGCCTTCTTTTCGGGGTTCTGCCGTAGACTCGTTGCGGAGAAGGAGTTTCGTTGTCCATGACTTGTGCGACCGCATCCAAGCCAATGGCGGCTCTTTCATCAAACTGTACACTGTTTCGAAGTGGAGATGGCTCCGCTGCAATCTCAGCCATAGCCATTCTCTGACGTTTACGCCCGGGAGGCGTAACAACGATAGGAGGGCTGCTCAATTCGGATGGGCGAGCTGACAAAGCTTCGTCCGGATGTTGATGAGTATTGGCGGTGTCGAACACGGGGATTGCTCCAATGGTCGCAGTTGTCTGATGCCCCGTCAACTCTATTTGGAACGGATCTTTCACTCCAGATCCGTCGATATTGGTGGAGCTGGTTTCTAAGACGGCATTTTGTTGTTGTGTTCGATTCTTATCTATGTTCGAGTCTCCTTGATTGTGGTCATCCTCATCACTATCGTTGGTTTCATTGACCTGCGGGACGTCACTCCCAATGCCTGTGCGCTGAATCCGTGCCAAAGCAGGGAAGGAATGTTGTGGAGCATCCCGCATTGCTGCCATTGAAACATCGTTGACCATCATAGGAGACGATTCAGGACTGCGCCGTGCCGGCGTCAGGCTTTGTGGCACAAACTCGGTGGCATCGGTTGTTACATCACCTTGTGGGACTTGCTTCATTGATTTACTCCTCGATTGCGATGGCTGCGAATCTGCAACAGCAATGGCTTGAGAGCTCCGGGTAATGAGGTTGTTGTCAGGCATACCATTTGCGTCATGTCGTGTAGATGGACTCGGTTGAGTTTGTGGTGGTCCGGTAAGCATGCGCTGTAAGCGAGCCGACGTCCGTGGTATCTGGACTTCCTGGCGAATGAAGTTCTCCTTGTCCTCTTCCGTCTGCGAAAGCTGACTCAACCGCCTCTCAGCAGCGTCGCCTTGGTCTTCGTGATCTGTTTCTTGCTCACTGTCGTGCACTCCTTCACTTAGATCGTTCGGTGACGTTGGCGCCATGAATTGATTATCTCTACCAAGAGCCACAGAAGTCTCGCGTGGCAAGCCTGAATGTGGACCACAAGGCGACTGTGACTTGAGGCTTCGTGGAAACGAATTGTATCGACCTGTCGGTGGTGATGATTCCTCGCTTGTCTGTCGAACTCCCGACCTACTGCGGCGTCGTCCCTTGCGCCGAATGATCGAGCTTGAGTCTGACGTAGCCACAAGCTGAAGCTGCTCTTGAGCTTTCTGATCTGCTATACGTTTTCTTCTCTGTCGTGTTACCCAGCTAGGCTCTTCATCGAAGTCTTCGTCATAGTCCTCTGTCACCTCTTCTTCCTGCAAGGCCTTCAGTTTTGCCGCCCTGTCTGCCTGGGATTGCTTCATAGACACGTAACGCGCTGCGGGCTCCGTGGTTGCCCTGGTCGCCCGTCCGACATCAATTATTGGTTTGAGAGGAGACGATGAAGCTGTCACAGGTCTAACCTGAAGGTCAATGTTTGGAGATGGCAGATCAGAAGGCAGCATTGGAGGTAAGCTATCCAGAAATGGGGACGATCCTGCTTGTGTCGCGGCAAAAGCCTGACTCAGACCTAACGTCTTTCCCAGCGTTGGTCGATCGGAACGTTCCAGCGGATTACGCTTCAACAAGGGACTCTCTATGATCTCTCCGTTGTAGGTTCTCTTCTTTCCAACTGTGGCCGGGGTCTTGAAGCGTTGCGACTCTGGGAATTGTGATAATTGATGCTGGGATTGAGTGGGCATGAAGTCAACGGGCTCGGACTCGGGCTCCTCGATCGCACCATCATTTATCACAAAGCTCGAGGTAAGATCAACATGACCATCATCTCCTTCCGCAAGTGTCCGTTGAGTTCCCCCAGTGTTCTCTCTGCTCTGTGCTGATTCTTTCTCACTGCGACTCTTCTCAATATATCGGTCGAAAACAGATTGTGACAGGACTTGGGTTCCGTGACTGGCACTGCCCTGGCTATTCATGTTGGCGACTTGTTCATCGCCCTTCACAGGTTTCTCGGCAAGCTCTTTGAGAGCAACCTCGACATTTGCTAGGTCTTGAGAATCGGGAACAGTGCTAGGAAGGGTGTTGGAGTTGGGCTGTGAGGCCGAGGGGTACAGCTGACTGTTCGACTTCTTCCTGGGGAGCGATGCAGACACGGAGGCAGAACGAATAAACGCGCATTGTATTGCTTTGATGTGGCGATCACTAGAGAAGTCGCGTTGTAAACTTGCCGGGGATGGCTGTGAGGATTGCGCTATTAGCGTTATCTGCAATGGCGACAAGGGTTGACTACCTACCTCTAGCGGACCCAGAGGCGCCAGCTGCATGCTAGAGATGTCTATGCTTCCACTGCCTCTCTCCATGGTATAGATTGTGGCATTCTCAGCACCATCATGTGCATGCAGGTCCGGGCTTGTTCTACACACCTAGGTAGAAAGTCATCGGCGTAAATGAACGCGTAAAGTGGCGCACGCGACTTATTTGCTATGTTTGCACTTCCTTGTGCTCACGCTTATCTGCCAGAACTCGCGGTCAACTGGCATCACTTTCTTTCTGGAGAGCACTATGTCGCTACCATTGAATGCCTACAAGCTCAAATCCAAAAGGAGTGCATTGAATATTTCCAAATCAGAATTTGAGTTTAGCAATCCTCTCCTGCGCAATTGTCCTACGCATCTTTATCGGCAGTCTATACCAGAATTGCTTGCCTAGACCAAGGCTACTGGAATTAACATTTATGTAAGTCCTGATCACAATTGGGGACCGAGATTAGTCCTCGGGGATCAAAAATATGGACGGCCTACCTTCAGAACTAATCAACCATATCTGCTCTTTCCTGCCAGTGCCTTCACTCAAAGCATTCCGACTCACATGTAAGGAGTATGCCGCCATTGGCGAAGTCCACCTGTTCCACGATTTCGAGTTTTGTCTGCTACCTAACTCCCACCGCCTGTACCATTTGGAGAGGCTGGCAGAGAACACTGCAATATCCTCGAAACTTCGTTGCATATCCTTCAAGTCAGGTGTGCCGCTTGAATATGCCGATTATCGATATTGGCAAGCTCAGGTCTATCAAGACATCAGCAGTGCATGGTCGCAAAACTTGTTGGTCAAGGGCGGCTCTCGTCAGGCATACGAAGAATTTCATGCAGGACTGCAAGCTCGCTTTACGTCGGACCTTTCAAGTCGATATGAGTTATACTGGTGGCACATGGACAAGGAAATGACCATGTTCGCTGATCATCGCACTCGGAACAAGATATTGCGCAATCTGAATAATATTAGCGAAAGCAACAAGTCATTTACATTGAAGCTAATCATGGACGAACCACGAGTAACACTAGCAAACTTGGAAGCATTCAACCCTACAGAACATATCAATGAGTCGATACGCGATATTGAACCAAGGAAGCGTATTGCAAAGCGCAGAGAAAATTGCTTGGAGCATTTTCTACAATTCTTAGAAGCTGCGAACTTGTCCAAGTGTAGAGTTCGGGTATTCAAGGCTGTGGACATGCCTCGTCAATTGTTAACAGTGGATCGTTTGCATGGCTCCGATGTCCTTGATGCACTTTATAGGGATCTGACACACGTTGAGATGAAAATCAGCCAATTGCCCCATAGCGAGTGGCTTGCAAGGAGTGGAACGAACGAGGTCTATTTTGGTGGTCGCAACCTCGCAGCTAGACGACTTGCTCGGCTCCTTCTTCGACCGAAGGAAATGGAGAGCTTAAGTTTGGAGTTTCCGAAGGGGAAAGAGGCAGAATGGTCTTTTGACCTGTTCGACCAGACGAACCTTGATATGTTTCCTCGTCCGTGGTTGTCGTGCTTGAAATCATTGAGCTTGTGTCGATTTCAGTGCTCATGGGCTGATTTGGAGGCTTTGTTGAAGGCAGCGAAGAATACCAAGTCGTTAACATTGGGTTATTGCCGGCTCGAAACAGGTTCAATGCTCGATTTCTTATATTTTCTGCCAAGTATGAGCCTCAAAGATATCAGCCTTGATGGCACGTGGTATATCGACGAAGACGCAGGAGAGTGGCATTCACACAAGTCTGACAATTTTACCGATTGCTTCGCTGCTACCTCCTACGAAGGACCATATGCCAAGAAAGGCATGCGTTCAAAGTTAGAACGTTTTGTGTTGGAGGGTGGTGATTGTCCGCTGCCAAAATGGACAAGACATGGCCGTGAGGAGGTACTCTGGGAGCTGCTGGGAGATACGAGCTTTCATTACTTACCGGGTCCGTCCCAGTATGGATAACTGGTTAGGAGTTGTATTGCGCTGCCACTACTTACCACAGCTGACTTTTTCAGCACTCTCATCTTCGACCGTACAAGACTCTAGGACATAACACACGTAATATAGGGGTACTGCCTTACTCCCATCAAAGTCATGGTAAATAGAACGTCACCATGCTCAACATAATCACCATCATGTTGCTCTATGCTAGTGCGGTCTGGTCGGCGCCACAATTCATGAAATAGTCAAGCTATGCTAATTTGACCGCGCGCAACCGAACTGGAATATTCATTAAAGATCTGATGGCACGTAACCTGACGTGAGGCATCCCAGAACATTCCATACACGAAGGTATAGCATGGATTTTGAAAAAACATCCTCAACAATTCAAGGTGATAGATGTACAGTCAGACACATCTGCACAAGGCTCCAATTTCTGGATGAAGGGAAGTTCTCGCTGTAGTTGATGGGGACCATTGTTCGCTAGGTTCCTATCGGAGTGGAGTCTCAACATGGCACGGCTTCCTAAGCACGTGAATGGAAGAAAGTGCCCAAAATACTATATTTTACAGACAAGCGAGCTGAAATGCACTGAGAAGGGAGTTGAGTAGTACCATCTATGGCCACTACAAGAATATACTTGCGACAATCCTTGGGAGTAATGCTATAGCTAAGAGCGATGGTTAGCTCGCAGAGGTGGGGGAGTCACAGCTCAGCGACGACCATTGGTGGGGGTGGTCCGAATTGAACGTCCTGACTCAGTATAACAAGAAACGAAGTAGGTCGTGTGGTATTGAACCGCGTCTCGGAACCGTGAGTCTGACTCGGAGTGTGACCATGTATCTGGAGGAAGTACAGGGCCGATTCTATTCGTGTAGAAGAGACGGCGTGAACGAGAGAGCTGTTCGGCGGAACATTTTCCCGGTGCTTCATGTTCATGACGTGGACATCACCTGATTTTCTTTGTGCATGTCGTGGGGGATCCGAGTTGCTCACTGGCAGGGCAGGTATCTGCAACCAAGTACAAGCTTGCCACTTGAGCACCACTCCTTTGTATCCATGCCGAGTACGACCATGGGCTTACAAAAGCGAATAGCAAGGATCGCCATCATCGGCGCTGGTCCAGTTGGGGTCGCCACAGCCAAGTGCGTGGATCATAGATGAGCTCCGGCAACGACTAAGACTCTGTCAGATTTTTACTTGCAGAGAAAGCGTTTGAGAAAATTGATGTGTTTGAGCAACGGGACCGCGTCGGTGGTGTATGGAACCTCTCCGGCACCGAGCGCTCAAGGAGCATACCTTTACCTCAGACCAACCCCAGATATGGTGCAAAGCCTGCCTATGGCGGCACAGCCATGACAGGGCACCAAGATGAGTCATACTCAAGTCAGGAATCTCTCGAATTCGAGTCGCCATTATACGACTATCTAGAAACCAACATCCCGAAACAGTTGATGGCTTACTCGGATCAGCCATTCCCAGAAGACGCGCCTCTATTTCCGAGACACCAAACGGTGTTAGAGTATTTAGAGGATTATGCAAAAGACGTACACCACCTGATACATTTCAACACTCAAGTCCAAGACGTTCGCCTCGATGAATCAGCCTCCCAGAACCATGAAACGTGGCAAGTCAGAACAAAAAAGATTGACTCAAAGGAGACTGGTGCTGGAGTCTACGATGCAGTCGTCGTGGCTAACGGCCACTACACAGTTCCTTACGTTCCAGATATCGAAGGCATGACACAGTGGAACCAAGCCTACCCTGAGAGGGTAATTCATTCGAAAGCATACCGCCGACCAGAAGACTTCAAGGAATTGAAGGTTGTTGTGGTCGGCAACTCGGCTTCAGGCCTCGATATTGCGGCACAGGTCGGTAAGCACTCGAAACATCCTCTCCTTTTGTCTTCAAGGTCAATATCCGCGTTCGGTCCAGCAGCTCCCGCGCCATGGCGGCAAGACGTGGACGAACTGGTTGAATTCTTACCACCGGCCCATAACAAAAGGGCCTTGAGATTCAGGAGCGGTAGGGTCGAAGAGAAAGTTGATGTTGTAATATTTGCTACCGGATACTTTTACTCTTTTCCGTTCCTATCCAGTCTCGACCCGCCCATCATAACAGACGGCTTTCGCATAAAAGACATATACCAGCACATGTTCCACATCACGCATCCAGGTCTGGTTTTCCCCGTCGTTAATCTGAAGGTGATTCCATTTCCCCTAGCGCAGAATCAGGCAGCGGTTATTGCTAGAATTTGGTCGGGCCGGCTCAGTCTACCGTCAGAGGCGCAAATGCGTGGTTGGGAGAGCAAAAACATAGAAAAGAAAGGCAATGGCAAGTATTTTCATGTACAGAAATTTCCTGAAGATGCCGCACAAATCAACGAGCTGTATAGATGGGCACTATCCGCGAAGATGGCTCCCCACTTGGAGAATGGAGGCAAGGGCAAGCTTGGGACGATGTGGGATAGTAGACAGGTTTGGATAAGATCTCAATTTCCGGATATCAAGAATGCATACGGGCAGAATGGTGAGGACAAGTACCGTATAAGGTCTATCGAGGAGCTTGGTTTTGACTATGCCAAATGGCGGCAAGGAGCAACTACCACGGATATGGAGATATTTACTGAGGCCAAATGCTAGGAAGGCGCATAAACACATAGAAAGGTTGGAACTTTGTCAATACGAATACCTTGTAGTGCCGGCGCTATCGCGAATTCTGAGGAAACCATGCACCTGTGTTCGAGCTGTGGCTTGCAACGAGAGGCACGTCATGGGTGGGCAGGCAGGCAAACACTCAGTAAATTCAACAGTTGACTACTTTCACCAGTCATAATCATTTCACCCTCTAGTTGACTCACAGATCTCACGCACATACCCTGGAAAAACAGATCACCCAGACGTCGTGGCGGTGGTGCTGATAACAGCTCTCGCATGACCTTCCCTTCACAGCGGGTCAACTCCAACACGACAATTCCCAGTGTATGCATTTGCAGCAATATATGTATGTAGCGGCCTTGGGCGGGTCGCCACTCCAACTGACGATGCAGCACTCTTCCACACCTACGTGCTCCTTCAGGGCAAGATGACCAAGTCCCTCAAGCGCGCTTATAGTCACGCCGATATCAGATCTACGAAGCGTCGGAGGACTAGTCTCGACAGCCGACCGGAGTATTCGACTCGTGATATCACCTGGGAAGAACAGCTACGCTTGCCTGACCGATTCCACGAAGCTGAGGGCGTTTGGCCCGCTTTGTCAATACTTGAGGAGCGCGGAAGTGGGCTGAAGAAGCAATACCTTCTAGAGTGGGAGCCACACCCAGAAACTGGGGAGATATTTGAGCCTACCTGGGTAATATATGACAACATGGATAGACAGAATGTTTGAAGTTAATTTGTTCAATCAGGAGCCGGTCTCGAACGTCGGCAAGCCTTTACTGCAAGAGTGGAAGAAGGAGCATACAGCGCAGGCCGGAACCGCGCGACTGTCGTCCTCACGGATCTCTACTACCAAGCCTCAGGATAGTCCAGCCAGATCCGATGCTAGCACTGCAGCAGAGAAAGGAAGACCACGAAGAGCAAAATTACGTATCGTACACGATTCGTCCAGTCAACCACATTCCGAAACGGATATAGTAGGAGGCGGTTCGCGAACTCCTACCTTAATTGCTAGCACAGCATCATCCATCGTGCCCTCTCCCAACTCTCACTTGTCCCTTGTTGAGATTTCTGAAACCCAGGAACCCGTCCGATCGCCACAGCCTCGTGTGGTTTCGGTAAATATTCCACTCGTATCCATCAACAAAGACGATTACGAATCCCTTCGTGGGAGCCAAATCAGCTTACACGATCCAGCGCTTGGGTCATCATCACCCTTGGACAAGACGCAAACCACCTCGCAGACACAAAGCCACCAAAATTCGAACACCGGTACGAGCCGTCGCTTGCCTCATTCGCAGTCGTCGGCACGAGGCAACCAATCAGTGAAATCTGCAAGCGGGCAGAGCCTACACCCCGTCCTTGAAGATTTGACAAGTTCGATCCAAGATCCCAAGGCTTCCTCACAAGCTTACGTCCCTAGGTCTCTAGGCAGTCCCCTGGCCTTCGTCTCGGGTGGTCAATCGAGAGGAGACCAAGCCAGCATTGTGCACGATTCTAGTCCTGCTCGTACGGACTTTTCGGGATTTTCACCATTACTCATACCAGAACAGACCACGCCAGCTACCCAAGCTATATCACAGCATTCAAGCCAAGCAGTTCGATCAAACCCATCTAGTCGATCCAATCACACCGACAGTGGTGGCCCAGGTGCATATCCGCCTCCCGACGCACAGCAACAGCAGTCTTGGGCTTTTGTCGACAGTTATCAGCATTCGGTTGAGAGCCCGGAACCTCTACATCAGTCTCAACAAGCCACACAAGATTCGGAGCCGTGGCAGTTTCAATCTCAGGCGTTTTGCCAACTTCACAATTCTAACCTTCTCTTATCCGTAACAAAACCTGGGTGTACGTTTACGCGT
>Ga0210040_10003139_pt1 | contig 22586 bp, 17 predicted proteins | sample CryGeyCG12114_NA_FD_185462 | JGI IMG/M metagenome (GOLD analysis project Ga0210040, IMG submission 185462) | Groundwater microbial communities from aquifer - Crystal Geyser CG19_WC_8/21/14_NA (SPAdes) (version 2) | ecosystem: Environmental > Aquatic > Deep subsurface > Groundwater | place: USA...
CACAAACAACTAAAAAAAGCGCTAAAACGCTGCGCTACCTCATAATATGAGAAATTATTGAAAAGTGGATTTTATGAAAATTTTGAAGCACTATTTTCACAGTAAGTTACTACTGCATAAAGTTGCAATTCGAGGGTTTGCGTAGATAAGCGTGATTATAAAGATAGATTTATATTATAGAAACCGATGCATGAATAGTTTGCGACGCATTTCTTTGATGCAACTATACTTACATAGAATGGATAATGAGTAAATAAATAAAAGAAATTATACTATCAATATAAAGTTTTCATGGATATAATTGGTCAAGTTTATTTACTCGCATAGTCTGGGCTCATTTGTTCCTTTGTGTTTTTTTCAGCACTAACACGCATTTTTCTATTACGGTCCAAAAATCTTTCATTCTGTTTCTGTGTTGGCCGTATGAAAGTTATTAAGTTTTGCAAGACCGTTTGACCAAAAGGTATGGCAAAAACTTTTTGCCTGCTTTATAGCCAGGTCACATAAGTTTCGTGCTTTTATTGCAACAAGGATCGCTTTCATTTTGGTTTATAGCCTAGCTTTTAATTGTGAGCATTTTTGCGTAGTCCTATCCATCATGGGTGATTTTAGGGGCATGATGATCAACATGACATTGAAAATGCATAGCCTACTTAGAAATGATAATAATAAAACTTTCAAGCCTTAGGTTTCAAATCAGAACGAAGAAATCTTGGTAACAGTTTCACGAGAAAAAATATGTATTAGGGGTACACCCGATGCCGTGTAATGTCGTCCATTTTCACGTGCGTAAATCTTCCAGCCAATCAGATCAGTAAGGAGAAGTTGGAAGTCTGCTCTGATTGACTGGGAGATTTACGCACGTAGAAATGTACGAGTTTACACGGCATCGGGTGTACCCTTATTGTGTCATCTCTTTAAATTGCTCCGCAAGGGCTCGGATCTGATAGATAGATAACGATCTATGTTTTTGAAATAAATGTCAAAAAGAAATGACAATTGAAAAGAATCATCATTTAGTAAAACTGCAATAACTGAAATTCATATTTTTCAGAAAATCAAACAATCAATTCTCTGTTTCTAACAGCAAAAAGCAGCTTGATACTAACAATGAGATGCCGAGATTGGGTGGCGGAGTTGTACATCGTAGTATAGCTCAAATGAAGCTTGAGTACTTCAATAAGCACCCCAAAAAATATTAGATCCCTATACGCCCGCAAAGATCCTTACTATATCATCATTTTTTTGGCATAAAAGGAACAGGCACATAGAAATAAGTAATCAATTGAATATATTAGGTCTGTTTCGGAGATATGGGTCTAATAACATTGATTAGCCGGGCTTACCCAAGGAGATAGAATATAGTACTATATTCTATCCCCTTGGGGCTTACCGACCTATTGGCAGACTCACTATTACTTTACTAACTATTACCTAAGTGAAAACCAGTAACTAAATATACTTTAAAACCTTTAAAAAGTGAGTCTACTATTGATTTACATGTACAATCTGTCAAAATTGCATCCATTAATATCAGAATTCATAGTAATTAATAATTCAGGCATGAGAATTAACGGTTGTAGTTGGATTGAATGAAATCAGTTGCTGCGGCTGATTAGGGAAAATTTTCATACGATCCAGTAGGTGGCGCTCTATACAATTTTTAACTTTGTTGCCACCACGCATACTTTTAGTAAGTTGAAAGTTATGTAGCCTATTTCAACTAACAACTCGGAACACAACAATTAAGGCCCTAATTCTTGCTCGCTTTGCAAACTAACAGTTGCTCAAGCAAATACACAGACATACAGACACACAATTCATTTTTGAATTCAATTCCACGTCTTTATCACTAGTTTTATCCAATTCTTATACAACCAGGTGCTAGAATTATCTCTTTTATAAAAATAAAAACGTCCCATTTTTCAAAATTTAACGCAGTAATCAGCCATACAAATTCAGTATATTAAGTCCTTTATTTCGAAATTCCACAATTATATACTCTGCCTTACCCATTGGTGTATTTGTTGTCAACTCTCTGAACTACTTCTGTGTAAATTGATTTCAGTAAGGTTCACAGTGGTCAATAATTTTTAGTATTTAAGCAAGTTTCATCCCTAACTGCAAATTTATCCTTACGCTGGAGCATTACGCAATGACGAAAATAAAATATGACAATATAAATAAATATATTTTCAATTGGAATCAAAGTGGAAAATTTATTTTAAATCGAAATATGGGAGATTTAAAAGTCATCACAATTTAATGATGCGGAAAAAAATTGCTTAAACGTAAAAACTCAAAGTTCCCGCGATAAAAGGATTTACAATTTATCGCACTTATCATTGCATGGCTGGGCTTTCAATTCAACTTAACTATCAGTTTTCAGAAATTACTCTGTAACTACTTAATTTTTCGCTAAATGAGAATTATCTGACTATTTCAATGCGAACCTTAGAACTTTTCCTGGATTTTACGTTCTGGACAGAATTGTGCTGAATAAGTTTTTTGCACGTGACTGAATACAATATGCATTAATTAAGCTTGTGTTCCCCACTCTCATCTTAGGATTAGCTCTGGATCGATATCATAAACATAAAGTTTTTTGTTCTTTTTTTCGCTGTGCTACGTGAGTATGTATGCAAAGGCTAATTAAGAACTCTAGTCAGGTGGAATACCAAATTTAGCAGTGGACCTTCAGTTTCATTTTATCCATTGTTCTTTATTTTTATTTCTCTCAGTCCATCTTCACATGTCTCAACTTGACTATCTAAATATAACTAGCAATTTTTACACTGAATGACATTATTGTATGTTATACAATGTTAATCAAACTGGTAAGTTAAACAGTAGCAATCTCGTAATAAAAGCATTCATCCATCTTCAAAAGTTTTATTCGGTCGCATTATTATTTTCAGGTATTGATAGGAACTCTTTTAATCGGCATCGGCAGTTCAATTTTCTTGCTGTCCCGTTGGAATAGAAGCAGAAATCAAGATATCATTGCTAGTGATGATGATATCAATAAATCTTCCAGACCGAATTTTAAAATTCATAGTTTGGCTTCTCAAACAACACCATCGGATAAAGATGTGAATGAAATAATCCGTAAAAAGATTTCGGCAAACAATAGCAAAAAGCCAACTAATTCTTCAGTGCTATTGAGAAAAGAAAACAACGCCAATGAAGAAGAGAATCTGAAATTTGCAAATGTGAATTTTCAACAAGATCCTTTACCAGGAGATCTTGGCCACAAATCCGCAACTACTCCCAGCACTGAGTTTAATTTGCCCATTCTAAATTATTCAACAGAAAAATCTGATTTGAAAAGTTTCGAGTTTTCAAAAGATGAAGAAATGACTATTGAGAATGTGGATAACAAAGTGAATATTTCGCGTCCTGGATTGGAATATTTGCCTCCGTCTAAAGACATTGAGTTACCAAAAGTGTGAAATCATAAAACAATATTTTTATCAGCTATTTTTCCACAAAATCAGTTGAATTTATTTTAGTTTTGCCTCATAAACATACAGCCTACGGATGTTTTAATTGATTATTCAAAGTGCATCGCTCATGTAACGCATTTATTATTTGCTCATATCGGAAATAACTCAGCAGGTATCATGCTCAGTAGAAAGCTGATTGATCGTATAGTGTATCGCGAGAAAAACAGTAATATTTTTTTGCATGCAGACAATAGTTACAAATAGAGTTGTTATAATACTCGTATGCAAACGCAAGCTAGCGAATTTTTTCATACAAATTTTTAAAACAACACCATTAGTTGCGTTCAGTAATTTTTTCAGACATTCTGAAACAATAGGCGATTTTGCAATATTAATTTACCAGTTATACGCATAGCACTATTGCTATATCGACAAAAAAATTAGTATAATGCACTCATTGGAGTAAATGGAAATCTGTATACACATATCTCAATAGAACTCTGAAAAAAGATTATATCCCTAAAAACAATGATATCACAAAAATGTTAATTTGCCTGAATGGTCAATAATTAAGTTTGAAAACGCAAGACAAATGGGCAGTCAAGATGAAAAATTAACGGGCCGACCAACACTAAATCATCAATGATTTTATTCATTTAAATACCCATAAAGTGTAAAACTTACGTTTTCTAAAAGATTTTTATCGCACAGAGTCAAAATTCATCCAACAAAAATTAGCCGCTTCATTCACATGCAGCTATTATAATTCCCCAACATGGAATTTATTTAATTTTTTAGGGCTTTAGATTGAAGAAAAAGAACCTTTTTAGCGCTTCAGATAAACAATTCCCATTTCCATGGACAAAATTGTTTAGTGCTTTACAATTGAACAGTACATGATAGCTTACCCCAGTGTTTCCTATCCAATCTCTTGAATTCTGTAGTGCAGATGTGATCACATCAATCAATCCCTTAAATATTCCTTTTTTTAAGACCAAAAGGTCAATAGAAAAATGATCAAATTCAAACAATAATCAAAACCATGCAAAATATGAGTTTTGCGAGGGTATTTGAGGGGCCAAATTTCCACCCCATGAGGATAAATGGTTTTAAGCTGCCGTTCAGAAATTCTACGCCATCGATTCTTCCTGCAAAATATAGTTGCCGCCTTCAGTTCACGACATGCTATCCTGCTTTGTGTGTGTAAGATGGAGCTTGTTAGCAATATGCTAGCAAATATCCCATAGTCAATAAAACTTAAAAATGGAAAGTAAGCAAACACAATGAGCTCCACGTATGTGTACAAACGCATGGTGAAAAATGTCGTTAAAATAAATCCGATGGCTACGGAGCCCAAAAAGACAGAGAGGTATGCTGACGGTGTGCTGTCATTGTAGTACATATTTACAAGAGTCAACATTTTGAAATGTCGAATTCTCCGACCCAGTGAGACTCTTGGTCCAAGGTGTCTATATACAAATAGATTTAACAATACAAACCACTAGAATTTATTTTCTAAGCTGCTAGATACTTTGTCTGTACACACCTGAGCATTATTTGCCACTGATACCCACAGTAAATGTACAAATGAAATATACTAAGCCCATATGTGGCAGAGAAGATCATCACAACGTGAAAAAAAAGATCGCATGCCAAACAACAGCTCCGCAAAACAATTTGAGTGATTATTTCTAGCTTTGCTCCACAGGGGTTCAACATTGCCGAAAGCATGAAAACTTTACTGTCTGGCTTCATAGCATATACAGAGAGAAACATTATTGTGGCTGAGATACACATCATCTGATGCACCCTCAAAATGACCAGCTCGAACTTCATTCCCTATGAACAAATTTCAATTTATAGAATTCAATCAAATCTTGAGTAGATTCGCAGTTAACTTTTTCTTTTTGGTTCACCTTTCCAGCTTTCATCAATTTTTTATATTGTCGTCTCATCCATGTCGCTTGCTTGAAAAAATAAATAAATCTACTACAATGATGCCTTAGACTGAGTGCATAAATCCCCGCGGTAATATGACCGCATGTCCAAGCACTGGCCACGACAAATTGATCCACAGTTTCCAAAAAAATTGACAGTTGCGCATGTAAAAACCATAGCAATATATTAAAGGTACGACTTGGAAAATAAGAAATGTAAGCCACAAAGAAACTCTTGTTTTTGATCCACGCTTTAAAACTTTTTCTTTTGAATCCCAATAGACTGGAATGACCACTTTCAGAGCGTATAACATATTGGTCCAGCGACCAAATTCATCCAGTGCTTTTTTGGACAACATTTTTGTTAACTTGAGATTAGTCAAGAACTAGAGGTATACTGGCGATCAATATTTGAACTTTGCGGTCCCATAGCTATCTCAAAGTAATCCACAAAATTTTAGTTTGACATGTAAATGCTGGCAAGGAACATGGATTGATTAAACAGAAATTAATTAAATATTGGTGGTTGCTGGTCTAAAAGAAATACAAAACCATCTTCATTCATCAATTACTAATAGTTTCACATAGTTCTTGTTAATTAAATTTCATTTTGGACATGTAGGATTGTCGGAAAGGTGTAACCCGCTTTGATTAATTTCTTAGTTTTGACAGGCGTAACAATTTTAATTAGCTTGGTTTATAGAAGCTTTCTAGTTTGAAGGTCTTCTAATTGATGAATGATGCAAGTGATTCGGTTTTCACCATAGTGGATGTGTTCATTGAGTTTGGAGAGGTTTTACGGATACAAAATTTGTACTTTATAGCATTGGAAGGACTTTCTTTGTTTGTTGCTTTTCCTTTCGCTTTTGATCGCAAATATATTGCAAAAACTCCTCATTCTTTGCATGCAGCTACAAATACTCATTTGCCTTTTTCTATTATCTAGTGCTCTCAACGAGCCCGGGCCAGCTCGAAAAAGCTCGAGCGAGCCGAGCACGAGCCGAGCCGAGCACGAGCCGAGCCGAGCCGTCATTTTTACAGCTCGAGCCTTTTCGAGCAAGCCTTGAGCAAGCTCGAGCTGAGTAGTAGCTCGCTCGAGCCACACGTCGGCTCGCTCGAGCCGCTCGTGACCAATTTTTTTTTACAAAATCATAGAAAAAAAGGGCATTGGGGCAGAGACAAGGATATAAGAGCTGCCTCAGCGATTATCATAGATTGTGTTTCGCAAATAATTTAAATGTAGGCAAACATTGGAGTTATACAATCTACAATTAGCCTACTTTACACCAGTGCTGTGATTCAGAATTCTGTTCAGGATTTGATTAGTTGATCACAACAAAAAAATTAGGGAAGGAATAGTTTTAGTAGTAAATTTTAAAATTACGTTAGAACTTTAACTTTTTCGTGCCATATTTATTCATTTGCTTAAAATAAAGATCTTTATTATACAAACGTTCGGTACATTACAAACTTTTTTTTAGTAAACACGCTTTATCAAGGCTGTAATGTCGAGAATTAATGTACCGGCAAAAACTCAGACATCTCAATTTATCTTTGTTTAAATTTTTTTCTCGCCAATAGTCTTTACAAATTAAAAAAATCAACCATAAAGCTAATATATAACAGTCACGAGCCAGCTCGAGCTAGCTCGAGCCAGCTCGTCATCGAGCCGAGCCCACGTTCAGCTCGCTTGAAAATTTCGAGCCGAGCCCGAGCCGAGGTCGAAAAAGATCGAGTCGAGCCGAGCCAGGCCTGGCTCGGCTCAGCTCGGCTCGTTGAGAGCACTACTATTATCGACCAGTTATCAAAATAAATGGAAAAAAGGACAAAACTTTTTTTAGATGTATACACCTTTTCTATTAATGAGACTTTGTATTAGATTATCACTTCAAAGCTTCGTGAGTATTTCCCAATTTCGGTTTTTCTGGCCATAAAATGATTTTTTGGTGGGCTTTTCGTCAAAACTGACTAGGTAAAGAGTAGAAAGATGGATGGTTTTTTTCAGGTTTGCAAACAACGATACCTTGCAAACAAATGATTTTCAGTAATTTCACGTAAAATTACTAAATTTTGCTTTTCTTGTAAATTCGTAAAATAAATTTTGATTGTTTCCTTATTACCGATTAGAGTAAAAACCAACTCCGTCTTTTCTGTTTCGTGAAAAGTGCAAACTATGGAGACATGAAATTGGCCCCTGGAATCTTCCCACAGTTATGCACTGAAGGCATAATTTTCATAATAGCTATTTCATAAATGCCATATTTGTTTTTTTTTTGCATTTCTTTCTCTGACCTTAAGGGAACTCTAGCGAGGGATTGAAACAGAATTAGGAAATTCTGATTGCAGATTCGGATTCAGTACAAAAAAATTAGGATCAAACGATTTTTTGAATTTTGAAATTAATAGGATTCGAAAATTCGAAACAGGTTTTTGTCTCCTTGCTAAAGAAGATTTAGAAAAGTTTGAAATCTAAAATTTGATACACTAGATTTGCTTTGCTTTATATTCTACTCTTCAACTTTTCTACACTACGGGCCATGTATGGGCTTTAAATTGGTGAAAATATTACTGTAACTATACTTGTAAATAAAAAGTACTTGTTTGATACTTTTCCGGCCACCAAAAAATCCCATCCATAGATCTTGTCAGTTTTTCCGAATTGAGTTTTTGTTGGTTTTGACAAGTTATCAGATGGGAATTCCCGGGAGCGAGTATATTTTTTCTCGTTTCTCGGAAATGCAAAATATGCCCTGGAACATCCTCTCTAATACATTGCAGCCGCTGTGCTTTTGAGGTTTGATGTGTTGATTTAGTATTTTTAAAACTACTCTGGCCAATGAGTTGACTTTTTATTAAAAATTAGAAAAGAATAAGTGTGTACGAATGAGCTTTCACTTTTTTCTGTTCGCTTCTATAAAAATGGTTCTAAAAATTTGAATTTTTTTACGTATTAAACGTTTAATAAACGTTTAGTAAACGTTTATTCGTTAAACGCCAATTTTTGTAAACTAAACCGAAACCGAAAATTGCAAACGTAAACGCGGTTAGGGTTAGTCGACTAAACGTAAACGTAACCGTTTATTAAACGTTTACTAAACTAGCCATGTCTACCGGGAGTAACCATGCGATACTTTGTGTAGAGCTTTCTTCTATATTCCATTGCACAGCTTAAGCGACACATGCATGAATTCATGAACAACTTTAACACGGCAATATGCGTATTCAAGTATGTTGCACTATTCATTGCACATTGACATTACACCATTTTGAATCAAATGTGGGACTTTCATATAGAGTATGCTGCTTATCCATTTAATATTAGAGATTTAAAAAAATTGCCAAATTAAAATATAATGAAACAGAACTGTAATGCCATTGTTGTATTTATAAAATGGCAAGTTTAAGTGAAATTAAAAATAGTAGTCAAAGTCGAGACGAAGAAGTTTTAGCGGACAAACCTAGAATGCAAGCGCATTTTCTCGTTCATTCTTAAATATTGTTTGCCTATCGGATTGTTATCGGATCGGATCGGATTTGAGGTGATCCGATCCGACAAGACTATCGGATTATCGGATCGGATCGGATTTGAGCTGATCCGATCCGATCCGTTGCCACCCTTATCCCTGTGTAATGCGCAAAAGAGCCTGTAATTCTTCAAAAATTTGTGCAATTTTATGTAGTTTTTTAAAGTCATGGAAAAATAGAAATAATTTGAGCCCAGTCCAAAAAATCTTCAGCAAAATAACAAAACTATAAACAAAGAGACTGAATTATAACATTATCATGGTAAATATTTACAAAAGTTTTTGAATTCATACTTTGAAAACCAAAAAACTGGATTAAAAAATAATAATAAATATTTTCAAAATTTTTTTTTCAGTCTAATAATCATTTATAATAGAGTTAGTTTTGAGCTTTGTCCTGCAATAATCTGTTCTTCATCTTGTTCTCAAAAATTTAAACACCTGCTTGCAATTTCCATTTGCACATGAAACTCGCTTTGTGCAAATTCCAAGCACTAATTACAGTTTTTCTCACCAAAAATGACTACCGGCCGACCAAGAGCGTCAAAACTATCTGCATGGCTTAAATAGCGAATTATGTTGATTATTTTATTTTACAAAATACTCCAAATAACTCGTCAAATATTTTGCAGAGCATCCCCTCGCTTTGATTATCTTCACTGTGCCAGTAACCATAGGCAAAGGTAGCGCGGGAACTGGAACTGCACGATCATTTGTGATTTGTAATTAACCTAGAAAATCCATTTGTCACATATTCTGTAAATTCATTAACAAACTATAATTGCTCTCATTAACTAATCACTAATCAACATTGGCGGGATGGTTTTGGTGCGACCGACAGAAACTCCGAAAGACGGGATTCGATGGGAATCTTCGAATATTGAAGCTTTCATCGACTCCACTGGTCTTGGACTCGGCAGTTTGTACATTACGGAACAGTAAGTTGCTTACAAAATTCTTTAGTTTCAGAAACTAACATTTACTATGCTAAAGTAGTCTGTCAATCCGTCCGTCCGTCTGTCTGTCGGTCTGGTATTTCATTGAATTTGACATTGAGCAGAGCACTGACTGACAGACTGACAATAGTGACAATACATTTAGAGTTGGAGTTTTTTTTCACCGATTTTTTTACTGAATATAATTAGGAATTGGATTTCAAATGACTAAAGAAATGAATTTTTGTTTTCAGAATAATCTCATGGGTTAATTCAACTACAGGGGATGGTTTCAGTATCCCATACCCCAAAACAACGCTCCATGCCATCTCCCGAGATCCCGCTGTCCACTCCACAGACTGTCTTTATATCATGGTCAATGGATCCTTGGACAAACCGGGTATTCTAACATATTTACATGTATTTTGAAAGCCCGTTCAATCCTCTATCAAATGAATGTATTTGTAACAAAATCCGTGCCTTACTTCAAAAGTTACCAGTATATGAAAAAAAGTCGTCTATTCCTAACGTTTTTCATGATTTTGTTCATAACTCTGTAGCCTGTGAACAGAGTTTTGGGGCAATACACTCATTAGATTCGGAATTTTATCAGCTTTCTAACTAACTAACATACTAATTGCGTATTGTTGACAGCAGAGGAGGAGGAGGAGGAGGAGGGCGGGCAGAATGAAGAGGAGGAGGACTCGGAGGATGAACTAATGACAGAAGTTCGGTTCGTACCTGAAGAGAAAGAGCTACTGAATCCCATGTACCAGGCGCTCCAGGAATGCAGTCTACTTCATCCCGACCCTGTGTCCGACATGACCGGTACTTAATCACTTTGTAACCAAACATTTGGCACCCCATGGATTTCACTGTCACCACTACATACTTATTCATATTTTCACAAATAGCAAACATCTTATAGTTCAGATTCTTAAGCACAAAAATTGCCCACAGTTTAGATTTTTAGTCACAAAAAAATCCCATCTATGTAGATTATGAAAAAACACAAAAACCCATCCATCCGTGCTAAAGCGCGGAAAAATCCCATATTTTACTCTAAAACCCTCCTAAAAATCCCGTATTTTAGGTTCTAAAGCAGAAAAAATCCTATACTTTAGATTCTAAAACCCTTAAAAATCCCATTTTTTAGATTCTGAAACCCTCAAAAATACTTCCGATTTTAAAACCCTAAAAAATCCCATATTTTAGATTTTAAAACCCTCAAGAATGGCATAGTGTATTCATTATTGTAAGTGACGTGAAGGATATTTGGTTAGACGAAGAAGAAGACGTGGACCCAGATGAGCTATTTCAAGGACAAGAAGTGGGCCCTGGGGGTGACAATGGATTCTCAGGGGACGAGGGCGAGGATGATGACAACTATTTCGATGCCCAAGAAGTGAATATGGACCAAGAGCGGGAACGTCTTCGCCAATTCATGAGACTTCAGATGCGTTTTGGTCCAAACAATCCTGCGGCTGCTGCTGGCGACTCCCTAATCAATCCTAGTAATGGCATCAGTGATCTTCATCACCAAACTGGCGATGAAGATCAATTTGAAGATGCTGATTGAATTTTGAAAAAAATGTTTCAGAAAAAAAATGTAGTCGTTTTGCTCGTTTGGTTACAAGACATTCTCATTGTTTTCTGGAGAATATGCCATGAAACCTACAATGGTTGTCCAACATGGGGGATATTGTCTTTTATTCTGAAATGGAGTTGACTGACTGACAACTTTTGTATCAAGTTTGTAATAAATGTTTCGTTCAGTATGCATTCAGCAGGTTTATCTGTATCCACGGAATTTTTTTTGTAAAAACCTGTTTGTCATACATTTTTTAAATATTTAGACTATTTGTGAGCATCAATTTACGACGATGGGAGAGATGGTGAGAAAAAAAAATTCAGAATGAATTAAAAGTCGCTGTTTTAGGATTTAGATACATTTTGCTAGTTTTTTCAATCCTTCTCAGTTTATAAATGTGGAATATAGCAAAAAAATGATTGAATATGAACATTTGATTGTCATATTAGTTCTTTTTTCCGGAAATTCATAAAAACCCGACTAGAAGACCGAAAAAAATATGCAAACAGCTCAAAATGGGATTTGACCATTTTTCCCCAAAAAGTGATGTCATTGACAACAGAAAATATGTGTCTCATGTAAAACAAAGGCAAGATAATGGATTTGACTGAAATCACAGAAAAGAGTAGTTTTATTCATGATTTTTTATTTCTCTGGAATTTCATAAAATGTCGGGAAATTTTGACAAAAATTCCGATTCTGAGAGGGATGCTCAATTGGTTGAGAATTTAACGAAATTATTTCAACGGGAGGAGCAGAATAACAATGTCACGGTGGAGCATATTGTAGGAGACAATGGGAATTTTGAAAAATCTTTAAATTTGGAAAATTTGGATTCTTTGAAAAATGTATCCTTTGAAAATTCAAGTGAAAATGAGGAAAATTCACAAAATGAATCCCAAGACTCTGAAAACAATTCCAAGTATGAGACAATTAATAAATTATTTGCGTTAAGTTCGATCAGTTAATATGCTTTACAAGGTTTTGAAGGTTTTATTCCATTTTCTTATGTTTTTCAACTTGTAATAGTTATTTAAGCCCAAAATACAGAGATGGCTCAATTTTTCGCCCAAAAAACTCATCTTTTATCTATATAGAATGACTACAATCTACAAGAGTCATTCTTAGCCCAAAAGTTTAGTGTTCACTTTTTGATTTCGCACTCAAAAGTGTCAAAAGTAATAAGTCGCCCCAAAAAGTGTGTTTTTCACTTCATACTCGTCTAAAAAAGTCATTTTTAGTCCCAAAAGGGCTATATTAAATTTTTCACCCAAAAAGAAGCTTTCACTTTAAACTTGTTTTTCTAAAATCCGAAATTTTACATTTCTCACTGCAAAAACATTTTTTTACAGCATATCTTTAATCCTATGAAAAAACTTTTCCACTCAATTCACCCCAAAACTCATTATGACACCTTGATCTGTATTCAGTGATCCAATATTCGTGGAACGGATGCTCCATCTTGGCCAAAATGTCTTCGAAATCCTGCCGAACGGGGGCACAGGGGATTGCATGTTCAAAGCCATATCTCAAGCCCTACATTCGGGAAATGAGAGCCATTGCACGGAAATTCGTGGTCAAGTGGTCCACTACATCCTCAGTCAAGTGTGGGACAAATATAAACATTCTATGGAGATCCAACATGTGTATGGGAATGAGGAGCTGGCCACTTCCTGGACTTCCGACCCCATGGCTGCTTACAAGGACTACATGAATTGCCCGGGCACATTGGGCTCACTTTCAGAATTGACTGCCGCCGCAGAACTTTTTCGCTTCAATTTTGCCACCATTCAGGTAAGTTAGTTAGAATAAAATGGAGCCATTTTGCTTGTCAGGATACATGGCAAAGCCAGGTTGAATCTAAATAGATATCAGTTTCAGAGTATGACTTTGATAGCCAAAATATATAGGGTAATAATTTTTGATTCTGCATCGGGCATCAGTCATCAATGGTTGAGCAGAATTTTTCATGAACTAAGTGTAAAATTTCAGCTTTTTTTATAAATTTGGGTCAAACTACGGTTTGTGGTTTGATTTCTGCTATAAAAGGCAATTTCGACTGGAAATTTCTAAACTGTGTCAAAAATTGGGCATTTTCCAGAATTTCCATACAAAACTATGTGTTTTTTTCACAAAATTCTATAGGAATATAATAAAGACCAAGGGAGAATCTATCGGGTGGAAAATTGTTGCCATTTCGACCAAGGCCCATATTACTATTTTTTCTTCACTGGGGACTTTGACAATGGACACTGGGAATATTTGGCTCCCAAAGGATATGTAGAGTTATCTGATGGCAGCTACAAAGGCCGGATGAAAACTGTAATTGGCAAAAATGAAATCTCTTTTGACCAATGGTGACAAAAATATTCAATTTTATAAGAAAACAAAACGATTTTTGAGTAAAACTATATGCTTTTCTTCATGTATATAGGCTAATTTCGAATGCAGAGTCAGAAAATCCCATTTCTTCAGTCCCACGGTCAATATGCGAGAACAAAAACTCGCGCTATCCATTCAATTGCGATTTTTTCAAATACAAAAACGATGGGAGTGTTTTACTATGCGGAAAAAGTTTTTTCATCCGCAAAACTAAATACAATGATCTGCCAACTGTATTATCTACCATGTTTTTGGGGGATCCTGAAAAATATACACAAATGGGGGAATTGATTGAAAATCATAAATGCAAGAATTTGAAACATTTGAATTCCAAATTGATCACTCAGCCCAAATCACATGGATTCAATATCGATATTTTGAAATATGGGAGCATGGTCTCTGTTGGCAATATCCAGGATTTGCTCGCTGCAGCCGATTTCTATAATTTCTCATTTGTTCTATACATGATGCCCAGGGATGAAGTTCAAGAATGCAGGTGATTAATTAGTCAAATGAAATTCCTGAAAAATGAATTTTTTTAAATGAAATTTTCATTTTTTTCCAGATTCACTCACGTGGACCGATGGGGCGGCGGGGAATCTAGCCGTCTGGAATACTTTTACATGCAAATAGTGAAATTCGAGCCTTCCGGAGCTGTTCTTGTCCAATGGTTCCATTTGGAGCCCAAAGTGGACGAAACTCGAAAAATTATCACTCGACATAATGGTCCACGTATGCGATCCAGTAGTTCCATGGACTCCAGTCAAAGCCAATATTCTGCAGATGACCATAACGGTTCCCAAAGGCACTATGGTACCATTTATCAAGTTTCTGCCTTGAATTCGACATTTTGAATGAAAATTATATCTTAATTCGAACAATATTTCGTTCTATATAGAGCAAACGCGGATAGGAATCCAAAAATCTGGAAAATCTAATAATGGACATTGCAATAAAGACCATATTTCGATATCATCCCTTTCAGCTCAAAATGTGAGCACAAGTGAACAAGAAGAAGGGAAAAAGTCGGGAGAAAATAATAATTTCAGTTTCATTCTCACAACGGATGGCCGAAGAGTGACAGTGACTGCTCGACAAGTTTCGAAATTTCCCCGATTTCGAAGAAAATCCCTCATATCAGTAGATCAGACCCAGAATGCTAATAAGGATGATGGGAATAAAGTGAAAACTTTGGTTCGAATGTTTGATGAGGAGTCACATCGGAGCTCCATTTGTGTATTCGAAGGTTATGTGAAAAGTCGACAAGAGTTGCTCGAATTGGTGCGCACGGGAGAAATAATGTTGCCTTCGGTGAAAAAGAAGGTTAAAAAAGATGTCAATAATAATAATGATAGTGTGTGCAGTTCGGATGACAGTTGTGAATCCCGTAGCAGTCATAATGAACAAAAGCAAAAATGGGTTAGATTTTTATTTTTATTTATGTTTCAAAAGTGGTTTACAATGATTGATTGTTATCATGCATCCAACATTTCCTTTCGGTTTTTATAATGACTTTTATGTTCTTTGTATAAATTACAGATAAATTCATTATTGGATAATGAGAAGAGTAGGCGCGCAAGCGAAATAAGTCGAGCCCATTATAAAAGTTTTTCCCAAATGGAGCTGGTCAAGGAATTGTCAGATACCAGAAGATTCAAGAAGTTTCAACGGCATTCCCCAAAATGCGCTCTCATGTGATTTGTTTGTCAAGTTTTTGCAAGTTAACGAATTACTAATATGAGTAACCTATAAGAATGTTTTTGAAAACCTTAAAAAATGGTAAAACGAATAAATAAATCTCACTTTTATAGGAAAGATATGGAAAATGACAAATTAGGTAGACAAGGATGTGCCCGTAGGCTTTTTTCGTGGTTAAATTCCATGTGTATGGATATGGAAACTAACAATAATCAAACATAATTGTATTCCGTTTTTTCATCTATCATTTCATCTATTAGATAGTGTTCGGGATAAACTTTACTAACTAACTTGGCTAAAAAATAAGGAAAATGTATGGATTGTAGAATGTGGGAAGGGCTTAATGGATGGCCCTAAGGTTTTATAAGTTCATATTATCAGTTCCAAAGGCATTCTTTTTTCAACAGTTGAACTCTGGATTGAGTTATGCTGTCTGTTTTTAAAGGCAGTTTACAAAATTAGAGAAACTCCAATTATATTAATTAGAACGACGAACGGATAATAATAGAATTTGTAAGCTATTTTATGATATGAAAAAAAATGAATACATAAACTTTAATTTTTAAGAAAATCCAACATGGTTAATTGAATTTCATTTACATTTACCATATAATAACCGAACAAAATGGAAGCCCGTATACCGGGCAAATAAATTTTGTTACAGGGAATTCCATTTACAGCGTTATGGACATTTGTGAAAGTCGGCACTTTGCTTCTCACGTACGTTAAAAATGAATAGCTTAACTCTGAATGAAAGATCTTGTTCACGGATATGCACTATCTGATCAAGACTTTTGAACTTGTTAGTTGGTCGTCGAAAATTTAATAGAAATCTGCAGTCAAACACTGCTAGGCCAAATAAATTACCTTTGCTTTAACAATTAAGTCCATGTAATACGAACATTGAATAGTAAACAACAACAAATACAAGTGATTTCTTGCATGCTATAGATTTTAGTGTTATGATTGGATAGGAAAGAAGTAATTCCAGAGAAGTCACCAAAAATAAGAGAAAGCATGTTTTAGCCAGCGTGTGCCAAGAGCTAGGGGAAACCAGGAAATCCCCGGAAGGGAATGACTTGATTCGAGTCAGAGATGTATTTTTCGGAACTCAGTTAGAAGAACTACTGTTATGCCCGTAACAATAGTGCGGAGTAAAATGGTCAAAAGTTTGAATTAGTTAGTAAGTGAGTAAAACAAAAGTAAAGCTTAGGAATGTTGTAAAAATGAAAGTTTTCTAGGAAAGGTCTAAAAGAATAGAGTTTAAAAGTTCAAGGTTTGTTTGTTTGTGTAGTGACCTAAAAAAATGTAACGGTACCTTAAGTACCCAGTATAAGTAGTTTACGTTCCTAGATTTGTGTAGGAATCTTGTTTTTGTCTCTAGGAAAATAAAGTATAAAAACTCAAGACAAGTTTTTAAGAGAAACATTCTTTTGGAGTAGAGCTCTAGGTTTCGCTGTGGAAACCGCATAGAGATTTCGCATAGAAATCTTGGCTCACTATTTCTTATAGGCTTCTGAATATAATATAAATATGATATCTCCTAAAATAAAAAGGCTATGTTGTGTTGACTAAAACAAAATGTGAGTTACTTTTTATTTTATTATCCTACAATTCTATGAATAAGGGCCATGAAACTACCACTCTGAAGTTAGCCAAAAGTAAAGGAATTAGTGCAAACGGACTACTACTTTGTTCATATGACAGTTGTAATAGGTAATCTGGATAATAGTGTCCAAACCACAACCAAAGATGTGAATACGACAAAGGAAACTGCGCAACTGAATTATGAATCCTCATATGGAACAAACATCAAGTGAAAACATGTAGATTAAGAAAAGGAGAAAAAACAAAATGTCTACTCACTGGAGATAGAATTAGCTGTCCAGAATCAAACTTGGCGATAGTGGATTTTGAAAATGTAGAGCTGTGCAACGAAACCTTTGGCCGCAATGCTCAGAGAATAATATTCACACAGGATGATCCACGGCAAGCAAATAACTTTAAAACGATATCAGGCTCCATAATAGAACACATTTTATTCCTGGATTCCAATAGAAACCGAAGAGATGTGGATTCCACTGAAAGCAGAAGAGATGCAACTTCAAGCAACATAAATAAAGATTCATGCCAGATGTACAAATATATGCAAAATTTCAATTTCTATATGATTTGGTCTCAAGCAACTTTACGTTCAACACACAACAACTACATTTAGAAGTATGCAAAACAAATAAGAAGATCCTTGAAATAACCAAAATACTGGCGCAAGGAAGATAACCATCTCTGATGGTGCGAGTTTTGTTAAAGAGTGATGATTACAGAGCACGGCTGAATGGAGACGTAGTCTCAATTTGGCAGCGTGACAAGATATACAACTATATGATGCAGCCGAGAGAAGAATGTATAGCTGAATGGCCAGTAGTTTAGTTCAATATTAGTTCCATGCCCAAACTATCTTTCAAAACTCCAGGCGTCTACATTTTGTCGGAGATTTCATCCCACGAAACAATCTTTGAACTCATGAGAAAAATGAGATCACGTTATCAAGTTAAAGATGCCATACGGGCAACTTCAAACGGAATTTAAGTGACAACACAACAAGGAGAAGTTTTAAACATGGTTGCTGCAAGAACAATTGATCCAGTTAAAGCTAGGTTCGGGAAAATATTTGGATTTTTTTTTCATGATGTTCATTGATTGACAATTTGAAGAGTTTATCACATATTCAATCACAAAACTTAAATAATGGAAAACTTGGGAAACAAAGGCAATAAAATGTCTGAAACAATCCGGAAAAAACTGAAGAAAAATTAAACACCAGCTGATTTGGAGGATCCTGGAACAACGGACAGTGATGAGATGGAAGTAATCGAGCCGGTGGAACAAGAACTCTCAGTAATTTATCCTGTGTTGATTCAGAGCAAGAATTTATAGAAGACGTTCAGCCAGAGCTAAGTAATCAGCTCACTAAATTTTTCATAGACAAAGAGAAAAGTTAATTTATTATTATATATATTTATTTAAATAAGTTAATTTAGAATACAATAGATTCATTTGTTAAGATGAAAAAGAAAATCAAATACAAAACTATATAATAAAAAACTCGAGTAAATGTGTGAATGAATGAATAGACATAAAGGTTCAGAAAATAGAGAATATACTGATAAATATTTCAATTTTTTTTAATATTTGTTCACATAAACATGAAACATAAGCTCGACTCTCGTCCACAAAGGTGTGAATTTCCTGACAATCTAACATTTGAAAAGGTCATGACAATGTGGCACCGGAAAACCAAACGGGTCAAAAGAAAAGATCGTCTTTATAGGAAAACAATTTATAAGGAAATGCGCAGAAAGCAATTTAATAATCTGGACTGGACCGAGGTGGAGTTAAGCCACAATGCAGGATTTGTCAATTGGCTAGTGGTAACTAAAGCTAGGCTAGAAGATAAATATTAAGATAACTTGCAAGAAGAATTTGAAAAAAGTGTTAGAGGTAGCAAAGAAGATAGACATACTTTTAAATTGAAGGTTGAGAGGACAATAAATGTGAAGAACAGTAGAAATGCGTATGAAAACAAAATGTCAGCTTCTGCTTTGAGACGCAAAAGAAAAAAAACAAATCAAAGTAGCAAAAAAAGTAAAAGCTTGGTCTACTATACCAACAAGTAAATAAATTGCTGAGGAGAGCAAATCACTGAAGGGTGGAGGTTTTAGGTTGGATAGAACTTAGTAAACGTATATTTTAGGAAGGCACAATATAACTATTAGGCTAGGTTATGATACGTACGTAGTAATAAATTGAAAATGCATGTAATAAAGAAAAGGTCAAGAAAGGGACTATTTTAGGTAGGAAACAATAAGTACCCACAATAGAGAGTGAGTAAGAGCAGATCAGATGATGCAAATAATAGCAAAAAGGGAAGAGCTGAAGTGGTTAGTATAACTCTCTGGTGTGAAGACATCGCCATGCATGCTCTCCAAGGATATGAATGCTATGCAGTAGAAACTGAGTCAAGCAAAGAATTTTTCCATTTTGGTGTATTTCAAGACCAAACCTCTAAATCAAAGGTTACCCTATTTACGAAGACTGCTGGAAAATAGTAAACGAAAAGCTATCACCCCAAGATGATCGCCTAGAGAGACAACACGAGGGCCACTTTGGGACCAAGAACCTACCAGTAGTAGAATGGCGTTTTCCCATTCCTTTCACTACTTAGAGGGATAAAACAGTTAACTTTTATATCACAGCTCTTATCTTAGCGGTAAGCAACGACGGAAAATCTATACAGACTACCACCCATCTAATTGAACAGTATCCTCCTGAAAAAGTCTACTGTTTAACAACATTCGGATTACTGGTTTGGCGAGCCCGAACAATCCCTTTCTGTCGAATGAAGCAGGGTGATAGCACTTAATACCGAAAAACCGACCAACGCATTAGCTGCCCTTCAGTGGAACTTTCTATTACAAACGTCACTATCGCCTCAAAGATGCTGACTCACGATTGGGACTAGTGAGCAAGGAATATTTTTCCCCACCAACCATGGATTTCGATTCAACCACACCATTGCATTCACCGGTCTTATGCTGAAAGCAATACACACACATAAAACTCGCTGTTCTCTAGGATACATATCCGAGGCCGAACATCCAAGTTCTCGAACCACGAACTTTATGCCTTCTTCTCAAATAAACTCAAAGTTTCAGTTTCTCTACGAATTAATCCGCACAAACTTATCATACAACTTTCAAATGTTCCACTACGGCATTTGTAAAAATTATCAAAGAACCCTCTCAATGATTCGGTATCTTGCAGAAGCAGAGAACCCAACACTCATTGTGAGGACCCTATTGCGAAGCAAGAGTTATAGCGCAAAACTAATCGGGGTTATCTTTTCAGTTTGGAAATGCCAAGATACACAAGTACATGATGCTTCCGAGAGACGAATGCACCATAGAGTGGCCAGTGCTATACATGGATCAGAATGACCAAGTTCGTGGATACGTCTTACCCCTATCACACGAAATCGTAACTAAAGCGACGATAACTTCATGTCCTAGCCCAGACTTCTATTTTGATTCGGTTACTTCTAACCTTCAAGAGAATTCCAACCATTAGGCTGGAAAATATTTTTTTAAACCATCCGCAAAAATAATACCAATATCTGCGACGTCAGAACATTAAAAGGAGACGTCACCCAGGACAAAAAGGCTATCTATGAAGCCTACCTGACACCACGGGGTCAGCTCCCTGGTATAGGAATGTACGACGCGGCCAGTTTTCGCGTATAAGCAGAAATATAGCGGGGCCAAATCCCGTGTATTAGACATGAATATTGTTAGGATACTATATATATATATATATACATCATATACATAGATGCATAAGTACTTGTTGAATGAAATGATGTGCCTGCATGATGAGGCACTGTTGTCCCTTATGTCCCTTAAGCCTCCCTCTCAATTACTCCCTATTTCTTGTTCTGTTACAAGTATCAAATGTAAGACCTAAATTTAGAGTGCATCTGTGTATGCACATTCTCACCATACACGCATTGGATTTGTGTATAAATTGGATGAGAAGTAAATAAAAACCTCAGTCTTAAAAAAACTCACAATATCGCATAGTTAGTTTAGTACGCCATGGGGCCAGCCTCCAGGTATTGCATATAGTATTACATGGCTAGATCATGAATACTAGCTCGGCAGGCTATAGGGCTAGCACCCAGCCTGTCACAGCTAGATTTTAATCGCTTAAGGCTTTATAAACTATTCATTCTGTCACAATGATCATAACATAAAGTGGTGGCTTAGAAACAGGGAATTCGTGCCCCCTGGCTAACTCTTATGCGCAATTGCTAGTCAGCTAATAAACATTTTAAAAATCAGGGAATTGCAGGAAATAGCATAGCAAAGCAGTACTACAAAGCAACATAAATATAAGTCCCTTACGATACATAGAATTGACCTATACCTTTATTGCACTCACAGTCGGTCAAGTTATTCTTGAGTTTGATTAGACTTTAACTATTGTACTTACAATTTACCGTATACTGCTCCAATCATTATAGTTGATTACATAGACCGTGTTTTAGTCTCTTGCTACGCTCTAAACCCCATGAGCTTAAAAGTTAACTTGACCATTTCATATTACAAAAATGAAACAGTCCAAAAAAAATTCTCTGTAAATGCAACTTTTTTTTTTTCTGACTCTTTTGTTTGTGCTCATCCAAAAATTATATTTCCCTCAGGCATGTTTTTTCTACACAGTTAGCTGCTACCTAGCTGGAATATTTATATTTAAGTATAAGGCTCACGCATTAGGGACGAGATTACTGACAACTGGGTAGTAAATAAGGTCAAAAATATCATATATAGCAGTTAGTAGAAGCCAGTTGAATCTTTGAGTAGCCTTTTCACACAATCAATAACAAAGAGCCTTCCTCCTAATTTATTATACAAGAGTCAGTACGATAGAAACATGTGAGATGCACTGAATAACCATCGTCACTAATTAACGATCTTTTTACATCTTCCTTTACTCTTTTTATGATTGGACTAAAAATTTACCCTGGCTACAAACATAGGACTTCTCTAAATAACCAAATCATATCCAATAATTATGAACCTGGTTCAACGCACGAGAGAGTGACTAGTATGTATCACAATTTACCAACCCACAACTCGCCAACCAGAAGAAAATGCAAACCGGCCTTTACCCGCTGCTCCTGTCTACCCACCACAAGACTTATCCAACGCTCAAGAAGACGCGGCTCTGATGACTTTCAATGAAAACCGATAATGTACCGTCCGGCAAATGAGCGTCACCCAACTGCCAGAATAAACCACCCAAAAGAAAAACAAAGCAACGCCAATCCAAGGTAGCCATAGAATCAACATAAAATAACTCTAACGTATTTCTGAAGTTTACACTAGCCTAAGGGTGGCATCGGATCGGATCATATCGGATCATATCGGATCGGATTCGGATCGGATCGGATCGGATCAAGCTTTTTCATCCGATAGCCTCTATCGGATCGGATCGGATTGACGGTGATCCGATCC
>Ga0210040_10003140_pt1 | contig 22567 bp, 18 predicted proteins | sample CryGeyCG12114_NA_FD_185462 | JGI IMG/M metagenome (GOLD analysis project Ga0210040, IMG submission 185462) | Groundwater microbial communities from aquifer - Crystal Geyser CG19_WC_8/21/14_NA (SPAdes) (version 2) | ecosystem: Environmental > Aquatic > Deep subsurface > Groundwater | place: USA...
GGGCGCGGAGGCCCCGGGCGGCGGCCGTGGCGTCCTCCGTCGCGCGCGCGGCCGGCGGTTCCGTCGCGGGCGATGTTGGCCTGGCCGTCGGTCAGCAGAACGACCAGCGGGGTGCGGCCGGCGCGGCGCTCGGAGGCGGCGAGAGCCACGGCGGCGTCGATGCCCGAGGCCACCGGGGTGGGGCCGCCGCCGGGAAGGCCGGCCAGTCCCCGCCTGGCGCGGGTGAGCGAGGTGGTGGGCGGCAGCAGCAGGGTGGCGGCGGTGCCGCGGAAGGCGATCACCGCCACGCGGTCGCGCCGGGCGTAGCAATCGGCCAGCAGCAGCTCCACCGCGCCCTTGGCCTCCGCGAGGCGGTGCAGGGCGGAGGAGCCGGAGGCGTCCACGGCGAAGATGGCGGTGGTTTCCGTGCGCTGGCGGAAGCGGGTGAGGCGCAGGTCCTCCTTTCTCAGCAGGAGGCCGGGCACGTCCGAGGTGCGGCGGCGGAGCGCCTGCCAGGGGGCGGCGGCCCGGAGGGTTTCCACCAGGCTGATGCGCGCGCCCGGGCGAAGCTCGCCGGGGGCGGTGCCGATGGGCTGGCCGCGGCGGGCGGCGCGGCGGGGCTGGCCGCTGCGCCCGGCGGCACCGGGGCCGCGGGAGGCGGCGGCGAAGGGCATGGCCGCGAGAAGGCCGGGCGGAATGGCGGCGCGGGCCGCGGCGACGACGGATTCAGCCAGGGCGCCGGTGGCCTCGTTCTCCTCCCCGATGGCGTCCTGCGGTTCCGCGCCGTCCTGCTCCGGGGCGGGCTCAGGCGGCGTGGCCTCGGCGGTGGGGAGCGCGCGGGGGGCGAGCACGAGGGCGGCCGCCATCGTGGCATCGGCGGCGGTGACATCCTCGCGCCCCCCCAGCGCGGCCAGGGCGCGGGCGGCGCGGAGCGCCATGAGCGGCGGGCGGAGGGAGGCGATGCCGAGCTGGGTGGCGGCCTTGCAGAGGGCCTCGGCCACGACGGCGGCGGCGCGCACATGCGGCAGCAGGGCACGGGCGGCGGCGATCGCGGCGGGGCTATGCGGCGGGTCGTCCAGCGGGCCGGCGATGCCCTCCAGCGCGACGGGAAGGGCGAGGCGCTCGGTGAGGGCGGCGGGGGGGCGTTCGTCCGCCAGGCCCTCGTCCAGCGCCACGGCGCCGATGCGGGCGGGCAGCCGGCGGGCGAGGCCGTCGCGTTCCAGCGCCACGGCGCCGGTGTCGAGCACGGCGGCGATGCGGGCGGCGGCGCCCGGCTCCAGCCGCTCAACCATGGCGAGCACGACGATGCCGCCGTCGCATTCGGCGAGCACGCCGCGCTCCATCACCGGGCGGCCGGCAAGCAGGGTGGCGCCGAGGTCCAAACCGCCGAGGACGCGGCTGTCGGGGGCATTGGCCGGGAGGCGGCGCAGGGGGAGTTCGGGCGGGAGGCGTTCGCGCAGGATGGCGAGCCAGCGGTCGCGCACGGGCCCGGGCCGGGCGCGCAGCCAGGCGCCGCCCAGGCCGGCCGGGTCCACGGCGAGCAGGCAGGCGGCCAGGGCGGCATCCGCCCAGGAAGGGGCTTCGGCCGAGGCGGCGGGATCGTTCACGCGCCGAACACCTCCTCCATCGCGCGCTCCACGCGGGTGGTCGCCACCGCCTCGTCCAGCGCGTTGCGGCGCAGGCGGTGGCGGAGGGCGGCGGGGGCCATGCGGCGGAGATGCGCGCGCGTGACCCCTGGCTCGGCCTCCAGCGCGGCCAGGGCGCGGGCGGCACGGGTGAGGGTGAGTTCGCCGCGGAGGCCGTCGGTGCCGAGGGCGATGCAGAGGCGGGCGGCGTCCTCGATGGCGGCGTCGGGGACGGCCGTGCCCTCCAGCCGGGCGCGCGCGGCGACGATGCGGGCGCGGAGCGCGGCCTCCTCGGCGCCCCAGGCGGCGGCGATCCCCTCGGGGTCGCGGTCGAAGGCGTCGCGGCGCTTGACGACCTCGACCCGGGCGCGGAGGTCTGTGGGGGTGCGGACCTCCACGGCCAGCCCGAAGCGGTCCAGCAGCTGCGGGCGGAGGTCGCCTTCCTCGGGATTGCCGCTGCCGACCAGCACGAAGCGCGCGGGGTGGCGGATGCTGATGCCTTCCCGTTCCACCACGTTCTCGCCGGAGGCAGCGACGTCCAGCAGGAGGTCCACGATGTGGTCCTCCAGCAGGTTCACCTCGTCCACGTAGAGGAAGCCGCGATGGGCGCGGGCGAGCAGGCCGGGCTCGAAGGCCTTCACGCCGCTGGCCAGCGCCCGCTCGATGTCGAGCGCGCCCACCACGCGGTCCTCCGTGGCGCCGAGGGGGAGGTCCACCACGGGGACGGCGACGGTGACGGCGCGGATGGCGCCCGCCCGGCAGGCGGCGCAGAGGGCGGCGGGGCGGGCGGGGTCGCAGTGGTAGGGGCAGCCCGCCACCGCCATCATGGGCGGCAGCAGGGCGGCGAGCGCGCGCACGGCGGTGGACTTGCCGGTGCCGCGGTCCCCGAGGGCGAGGACGCCGCCGATGCCGGGATCGACGGCGGAGAGCAGCAGGGCGTCCCGCAGCTCGTCCTGGCCCACGATCGCGGAGAAGGGGAACACGGCGCGCGCGGGCGGCGTCGCCGGTGGGGGCGGGCGCGCCCGGCGGGGGCGCCCCTTGGGAAGGGGCTCGGCGAAGCCGTCCATCACGCGGCGCGCCGCAGGCTGAAGGCGCCCCAGATCCCGGCGAGCGCGCCCACGAGGTGGTCGATGTCGGCGTCGGCGTGGAGCGGCGAGGGCGTGAGGCGCAGGCGCTCCGTGCCGCGCGGCACGGTGGGGTAGTTGATGGGCTGGACGTAGATGCCGTGGTCCTCCAGCAGCACGTCGCTGATGCGCTTGCAGGCGACGGGATCGCCGACCATCACGGGCACGATGTGGCTGGGATTCGGCAGGTGCGGCACGCCCGCCCGGTCCAGACCGGCGCGGAGACGGGCGACGCGGTCGTGCATGCGCGCGCGCTCGGCGCCGCTGGCGCGGAGGTGGCGGATGCTGGCCAGCGCGCCGGCCGCGACGTGCGGGGGGAGCGACGTCGTGAAGATGAAGCCGGAGGCGAAGGAGCGCACGAAGTCGCACATGGCGGCGGAGCCGGCGATGTAGCCGCCCATGGTGCCGAAGGCCTTGGCGAGCGTGCCCTCGATCACCGTCAAGCGGTGCGACAGTTCCTCCCGTTCGGCGATGCCGCCGCCGGTCGGGCCGTAGAGGCCGACGGCGTGGACCTCGTCGAGATAGGTCATGGCGCCGAACTCGTCGGCCACGTCGCAGATCTCGGCGATGGGGGCGATGTCGCCGTCCATGGAGTAGACGGATTCGAAGGCGATGAGCTTCGGCCGGGACGGGTCGATCGCGGCAAGACGGCGGGCGAGATCCTTGGGGTCGTTGTGCGCGAAGATCTGCACCTCGGCGCGGCTGTGGCGGATGCCCTCGATCATGGAGGCGTGGTTCAGCGCGTCGGACAGCACCACGCAGCCCGGCATCCGCCCGGCCAGGGTGGAGAGCGAGGCCCAATTGGACATGAACCCGGAGTTGAACAGCAGCGCGGATTCGGTGCCGTGCAGGGCGGCGAGCTCGCGTTCCAGCATGACGTGGTTGTGGTTGGTGCCGGCGATGTTGCGCGTGCCGCCCGCCCCTGCCCCGCAGGCGTCGAGCGCCGCGTGCATCGCGCCGATCACCACCGGGTGCTGGCCCATGCCGAGATAATCGTTGGAGCACCAGACCGTGACGTCGGATTGCGTGCCGTCGTGGTGGTGGGCGGCGGAGGGGAAGCGTCCGGCGCGGCGCTCGAGGTCCGCGAAGACGCGGTAGCGGCCCTCGCGGCGGAGCCCGTCGATCTGGCGGCGGAAGAAGCTCTCGTGGTCCATGTGCGTCCCCTACCCTTCTCACCTGCGGCCCTCTTCGCCGCGTTGTTGTTCCTACGTGGCGGTGCAGGCCTCGAAGGCCGCGCGCAGGCGCGACCCGTCCACCCGCCCCACCGCGAAGACCCGTTGCGCGCCGTCGTCGCGCGGCGCCATGGCGGCCAGGCTGGGGCGGCCGCCGGCGACGTCGAAGCGCACCCATCCGTTGCCCGCGCGGGCCTCGCCCTGCAGGCGGTCCACGCGGCCGAAGCTGCCGTGGGCCACGGCCTGCAGCAGCCGCTCCAGCCCGCTCGGGTCGCAGCTTCCCTCCAGCTCCGTGCTCCAGGCGCGGGAGCGGAAGCCCCAGCCCCAGAGGGCCGTGGCCGGGAGGGGCACCACCATCAGCAGGTGTTCCAGCGCTCCCAGCGCGGCCAAGGTGCCGAGCAGCGTGCAGGCGGTGGCGCGGAAGGGGTCGGCGCCCGGCGCGAAGGCCTGCGCCAGCAGCAGCGTCGCCGTGGCGGTGGCGGCGATCAGCGAAACCGGGAGCAGCGCGTTGGAGGATGCAGCGCCGAAATAGCTGCCGAGATAGCGCATGTGGTCCGGCAGGAACTCGGCGTTGCGATTGCGCACGCCGAGGAAGAGGTTGAGCTTCGCGCTGACCCGCATGCCCCAGAGCACCGCCACGGTGGCGGGGCCGACCTGGTTGGGAGCGTCCCAGGTGAGCGCCGCGGAACCGGCGGCGACCAGAAGGATCGCGACCTCGTGGTGCAGCAGGGCGAGGGTGGCGCGGCGGAAGCGCGGCCAGCCGCGCAGCCCCGCCGGGCAGGGCCGGCGCTCCGGCCCCGTGAGGAAGCCGGTGAGGAAGGTCAGCTCCAGCCAGCCCCAGGCCAGCAGCCCGCCGCAGAAGGCCAGCACGGCGCCGGCGGGTGTGGCGTCCCGCGCCGTCGCGTGCAGGCTCCAGGCCGAGAGCGCCAGCACGGCGGTGGCGGCGACCAGCGTCACGCGGAAGGTCTCGCGGCGCATGCCGTCGAGGTAGAGGATCGCGCCCGTGGTGAACCACCACAGGAACAGCGCCAGCGCCGCGGGGAGGAGGTGCTCGGCCATGGCTACCAGGCGGGGGAGAGCCGGACGTCGGCGGGCGGCGTCCCGCGCCGGGGCTTGCGCAGGTAGAGGCGCGCGAAGGCGGCGGCCGCAGCGGCGGAGAGGCCCGCGCGACGCGCCTTGCCGAGGAGGCCGGGCTGCGCCTTGGCGACGCCGATGCGGTCGCTGATCCGGCGGAGGCGCTCCAGCCCGGCGAGGAACCCGGGGTGCTCCACGTCCAGCGTGTCCGGGAAGATCTGGCGGCAGATCTCCTCGGTGATGCGGAACACCGTCATGTCGTATTCGGCGGGCGTCATGCCGAGCGCCTGGTGGAAGGCGGGGCGGGCATGGTCGCGCACGTACATCGTGGCGAACACCGCGAGCTGGAAGAAGCGCGCCCAGTGCCTGTTGCGGCCGGCGACCAAGTGGGGGTTGGCGCGCACCAGCAGCGCGAAGGCCTCGCCGTGGCGGAACTCGTCGTTGCACCATTTCTCGAACCACAGGAAGATCGGGTGGAAGCGAAGCTCCGGGTGGCGCTCGAACTGGCGGAAGATGGTGATGTAGCGGGCGTAGCCGATCTTCTCGGAAAGGTAGGTGGCGTAGAAGATGAACTTCGGCGTGAAGTAGTGGTACTTCTTCGCCCGCGTCAGGAAGCCGAGGTCCACGCCGACGCCGAGATCCTTCAGCGTGTCGTTGATGAAGCCGGCATGGCGGGCCTCGTCCCGGCTCATGTAGCCGAACAGCGCCTTCATGTCTGGGTTGGTGACGCGCTTCCTGATCTCCGCGTAGAGCACGCATCCCGAGAACTCGGCGGTGACGGAGCTGACGAGGAAGTCCAGCAGCTCCTTCTGCAGACCGGGCGGCAGCGCCTCCATGCGGAAGCTGTCGAAGGCCTCGTTGCGGGTGAAGTGGCCCTTGTTGGGGTCGCGCCGGAACTCCTCCATCAGCGCGTCCCATTGTGCCCGCACCGGCTCCACGTCGATGCGGTCCATCGCGGCGAAGTCGGTGGTGTAGAAGCGGGGCGCGAGGACGGTGTCCTTCACGGCCTCCCGGGTGGTCCCGTTCAGGGAGCGGGCGGCCTGGTTCTGCGTCACGGCGTTCACGGGGCATGCTCCTTCGCTTCGAAGCCGCAGTGGTAAAGCTCGGTCAGCTCGAACAGGGCCGCGGCCATCGTCCAGTTGCGCTCGGCCCAGCCGGCACGGTGGACGGTGGCGCGGCAGCGCAGGGTGGCCACCATGCCGTCCGGGATGGAGGAGGGCGCGCCGTGCACCACCACGCGGTCGCCGGGGCGCAGCTCCACGCCCTCGGGGATGGCGTGGGCGTGCAGGCTGTTGAAGCTGCGCTCGATCTCGACGGTGCAGGGCACCTCGATGCTGCGCGAGCCCGACAGGCGCCAGAGGAGAGGCGGGGCGTCGTTGCTCATGGCTGGTCCTCCCGGGCGGTCAGGAGCCGCGCGAAAGCCCCTGCATTGGTGGCGCCGAAGGCCCGCAGGTCCAGCCGCCGGCCCGTGGCGGCGTCCTCCAGGGTCAGGCGCCCGTCGATGTATTCGGTGAGGTGGAAGGGCGCGGCGATGGGGGCGTCCCCCCGCCGGCGCTCCCGCGCGAGGCCCCGCAGCGCCCCGCGGACGAAGCCGTTCGTGCCGGGCGGCAGGATCGCGACCAGCGCGCCCGCGGGATCGTGCACGGCCACCGCGCCGTCGTCCCGGTCGGTGAACAGGAGGTCGCGGGCCATGGCGACGGGCGTCCGCGGCGCGGGGTCGGGCACGGACCAGAGGCGCGCCGTGGCGGCGCCTGCCATGGTGAGGCCGAGCAGCAGCACGAGGCCGATGAAGGGGCCGTGGAGGGAGGCGCGCTGTGCCATGGCCGCCTCAGGCCGCCGCCACGGCGGGGCCGGCGGAACCCGCCTTCGTGGCTCCCGCGGCGGCAAGGGAGGGGACGGGCTGGGCGGCCTGCGCGGCCAGGGCGCGCGACAACAGGGTGGCGGCCGCGCGGGCATCGGGGACCGAGCGGAGCATCGGCTCGGGCCGGGCGAAGCGCCAGGGCCGCGCGTGCGGCCAGAGCGCCACCCAGGAGATGCGGTGTGGCGGCAGCACCGAGAGCATGATGTCTCCCGCGCCGTTCGGTTGGATCTTCGCGCCCGCGCTGGCCACGACGTCGAAGGGGATGTTCAGCGTCATCGGAAGGGCGATCCCGACGCGCATCACCAGGCGGCGGTCCGTGAGGGTGTAAAGGGTGGAGCGCGCCGAAAGCACGGCGACGGCGGCGAGGATCGCGATCGGCGCCGCGCCGATCAGGAGCGTGAGGGAGCCGCCGCCGAAAGCCGAGACGATGCCCGCGCCCTCCGAGAGCGTGGTGCCCGCGCGGAAGGCGGCAAGGACGGCGAAATAGGCCGCGAGGCCCCGCAGGTGAAAGGCACGGCGGGCCAGGAGGCGCCAGTCCGGCGCTCCCTGCCAGAGGATGGTTTCGCCGGGGGGCAGGGCCTCGGGCAGGCCGGGGATGGGCTCGCCCTCGTGTTCCCGGACCTCCGGGCGGATCGCGGCGGGCCTCACAGCACGGGTCCGAAGCGGCCGGGGGTGGCGTAGATGTGGCCGCCGGCGAAGTAGCCGGAGATGCGGTCCTCCTCGCGGAGCGTGATCACGTCGGGGTTCGCGATGCCGGGCGCGGCGGCCAGGTGGTGCGAGAGGACGGACTTGATGCGGATGCGGCGGCGCTCGGGATCGATGCGGACGAGCTGCATGGGGACCAGCACGCGGCGGGAGCCGGTGCTCAGCGCGTCCTCGATCGGCACGGCCTTCGGGGTGGCGGGCTGGCCGCCCGCGCCGGGGGCGATGGGCATGGTGGGCACGAGTTCCGCGCGGTCGGCCACGGGCGGCACGACGGGCCATTCGCGGGGGGCGGCGACGGTGACCTCGAGGTAGCGGACGAAGGTTTCGGAGCGGTCCACCCAAGCCTCGTTCACCACGCCGGCCATGACGCCGTCGGCGGTGAAGACCTCCATGCCGCGGGGGTCCGGGTCTTCGGGAGCGAGGTAGTAACCCGGCGCGGCGCGAAGCGGCACGATCTTGGGCAGCATCTGGTCGAAGGTGAGGTCGGGTTCCTCCGCGCGCTGGGCGTAGGAGGCGGGGCCGACGCCGTCGCGCATGGGGTCGCCCAGCGGCTCCATCGGCGCGCCCGGCCAGCGCGCGGCGGGTTCCATGATGCCCGTGAGGTCGCGCTCCGTGCGCGGCACGATCTCGGGCCCGACATGGGGCAGGATGAAGACCTTGGGGCTGGGGATGGAGGGCCAGCCCTGGACCTTCACATGCGGGCTGCGGTCGGAGACGAGCGGGTAGCCGTCCCTCTTGTCCTCGCGGCGGAGCCAGACGACGAGCCCCGCGAAGAAGGCGAAAAAGGCGTAGAGCACCAGCTCCGCGACATCGAAGGTGCTGGTGAAGGCGGCGGTGGGCATGGGGTTCCCTTCCGTTCAGGCCTGGCCGGGCGCGGCGGTGCCGAGCCCGGTGCTGGTTGCCGCGCGCCGTGCGGCCCCGGCGGCGTGCTGCGCCAGGGGACCGAGGGCGGCGAGGGTGGCGAAGAGCAGCGCGATCTCGATCAGGTAGACGGCGCCGTAGGGCGTGGCGGGGCTGGCCAGGGCCTCGCCCAGGGCGCCGGCCGTGGCCGGGCGCATGAGGAGGTCCCGCAGCAGACCGCCGAGGGCGATGGCGAAGCCCGCGGCCGTGGCCTGGGCCGCGCCCCAGGCGCCAAGGGCCAGGCCGGCCTGCCCGGCCGGCGCGAGCTGCATGCAGGCGGTGAGCGTGGCGTGGGCAAAGAGGCCGCCGCCGAAGCCGATCAGGGCGACGCCGCCCGCGAAGACGGCGGCGGAGGCAGCGGGCGCGGCGGCGATCACGGCGGTGAAGGCGACGATGCCCGCCAGCAACCCGGATGCGGCGACCCGGTGCGCCTCCACCCCCCGGCCGATGGCGCGCGCGGCCAGCACGAAACCGAGGATCCCGGCACCGGCGACCAGCGCCGTCAGCAGGGTGGTGGAGGAAACGGACAGGCCGAGGATTTCGGCGCCATAGGGTTCAAGCAGGATGTCCTGCATGGAGAAGGCGGCCGTGCCGAGGCCGGTGGCCACGAGCCGGCGCGTCCAGGGACCTTGCGTGCGCAGGGCGCGCCAGCTCTCGCGGAAGCCTGGCGTGTCGCCGCGGCGTCCACCGGGAACACGGCTCTCCTGCCGCCAAAGGGCGATGCAGTTGAGCACCATGGTGGCCAGCGCCGTGCCCTGGATCACCTGGATCAGGCGGATCTGGGAAAAGTCGCGCAGCGCGGCGCCGAGCCCCAGCGCCGCGCCAACCATGCCCAGCATCAGCATGACCGAGAGCAGCGCGGCCACGTGCGGCAGGGCGCGGGGCGGAGCGAGGTCGGCGGCGAGCGCGAGGCCCACGGTCTGCACCGTGTGCAGGCCGGCCCCCACCAGGAGGAAGGCAGCGGCGGCGGCGAGCTGGCCGATCCAGGCGGGCCCGTCCGTGTCGCCGGACAGGAGGATGAGGGCGAAGGGCATGATGGAAAGGCCGCCGAACTGCAGCAGCGTGCCCATCCAGAGATAGGGAACCCGGCGCCAGCCCAGCGCGGAGCGGTGATGGTCCGAGCGGAAGCCGATCAGCGCGCGAAGCGGGGCGAAGACCAGCGGAAGCGCGACCATGGCCGCGACGAGGCCGGCGGCGACGCCCAGCTCCACGATCATCACCCGGTTCAGCGTGCCGATCATGAGCACCGCCGACATGCCGACCGTGACCTGGAACAGGGAAAGCCGGAGAAGGCGGCCGAGCGGAAGCTCGGCGGTCGCGGCGTCGGCGAAGGGCAGCAGCCCCGGGCCAAGTCGCATCCAGGCCTGCGCGAGGCGGCTCACCGCCGCAGCTCCATGGCCTGGGAGATGTAGAAGCCCGTGCTGACGCGGCGGCCAGAACCGGGCTGCCAGCCCGCCAGCGCGGCTTCGCCGCCGATGCGGCGGCGGAGGGTTGCCTCGCGCACCGGCTCCACCGCCGGCGCGCGGTCCGCGCGGGGAAAGAGGCGCCCGGCGGCGTGCATGACCGCGAGAGCCGGGTTCCAGGGCGCGAAGGTGAAGAGGATGGATCGCCCGGTGCGCGGCGCGAAGGCGGCGAGCGCGCGGACCGCGTCGGCGGCGTGGTAATGGATCAGGCTGTCCATGGCGACGACGTGGTCGAACGCGCCGAGATCGGCCGAGAGCATGTCGCCCACATGGAAGGCAACCCGGGTGGCTCCGGGCATGCCGGCGGCGCGTTCCCGCGCGAGGCCGACGAGGGTGGGGGAGAGGTCGGTCGCGACCACGGTCGCGCCGCGCGCGGCGGCCTCGAGGGCGAGTGCCCCGGTGCCACAGCCGGCATCGAGAATGCGCGCCCCGAGAAGGTTCGCCGGCAGCAGCGAAAGGAGATGGGCGCGCATGGCGTCCCGCCCCGCACGGACCGTGGCGCGGATGCGGCCAACGGGAGCATCCGAGGTCAGGCGCATCCAGGCCTGGACGGCCGTGCGGTCGAAGTAGGTCTCGAGTTCGCCGCGGCGAAGGCTGTAGGTGGTGTCGCTCATCAGTCGAAGCCCAGCAGGTCGAAGATGTCCCGGTCCCTGAGCGGCGTCGGCGCCACGCCCGGCCCATCGGCGCCGGCCCAGAGGCGGGCGGCGAGGCGGAGGTATTCCTCCTTCACCGTGGCAAGCGCGGGGGTGTCGTCCATCTCGAACAGGGTGGCCTTCTTGAGGCGGGAGCGGCGGATATCGTCGAGGTCGGGGAAATGGGCGAGAACGTCGAGGCCGACGCGGCCGTTGAAGCGGTCCACCTGTTCCCGGCCCTCGCTGCGGTTGACGATCACGCCGCCCATCCGCACCGGGTAGTTCCTGGACTTGGCCAGGATGGCCGCGACGATGCGGTTCATGGCGAAGATGCTGTCGAAGTCGTTCGCCGTGACGATCAGCGCGCGGTCGGCATGCTGGAGGGGAGCCGCGAAGCCGCCGCAGACGACGTCGCCGAGGACGTCGAAGATCACGACGTCCGTGTCCTCCAGCAGGTGGTGCTCCTTCAGCAGCTTGACGGTCTGGCCGACGACATAGCCGCCGCATCCCGTGCCGGCGGGCGGGCCGCCGGCCTCGACGCACATGACGCCGTTGTAGCCGGGGAAGACGAAGTCCTCGGCGCGCAGCTCCTCGGAGTGGAACTCCACCGTCTCCAGCACGTCGATCACGGTGGGCACCAGGCACTTGGTCAGGGTGAAGGTGCTGTCGTGCTTGGGGTCGCAGCCGATCTGGAGCACGCGCTTGCCGAGCTTGGAGAAGGCGACCGAAAGGTTGGAGGAGGTGGTGCTCTTCCCGATGCCGCCCTTGCCGTAGACGGCGAAGACCTTCGCGTTGCCGATGCGCAGCGCGGGGTCGGGCTTCACCTGCACGCTCCCCTCCCCGTCCGGGCGTGGCAAGGCGCCACGGATGTGGCTGGTCCGGGTGATCGTGGGCGCTTCGCTCATGCCGCCAGCTCCGCGCCGATGCCCTCGATCCGGTCCTCGAGCTGCTCGCCGGCCTGGCGGAGGCGCTCGATCACATCGGGGCTGGGTTGCCAGTATCGCCGCTCATGCGCCTCGATCAGGCGGTTCGCGATGCGGGACGACGCGGCGGGGTTCAGCGCCGCTAGGCGCTCGCGCATTTCCGGGTCCAGCATGAAGGTCTGCGCGGCGTGCTGGTACACCCAGGGGGCAACCGCGCCGGTGGTCGCCGACCAGCCCATGGTGTTGGTCACCTGGGCCTCGATGTGGCGTACGCCCTCCGCACCATGGGCGAGCATGGCCTCGTACCACTTGGGGTTCAGCGTGCGGGTTCGGCTCTCGATCGCGACCTGCTCCGAGAGCGTGCGCACCGAGCCTTCCCCGCGCGTCTGGTCGCCGATGTAGACGTCCGCGTCCTGGCCACGGGCGCGGCTGACGGCGCGGCTGATTCCGCCGAGCGTGTCGAAGTAATGGTCCACCGTGGTCATGCCGAGCTCCACGGAGTCGAGGTTCTGATAGGTGGCCTCGACACTGGAGAGAGCGTGGCCGAGAACGGTGCCGGCCGGCTTCGCGCGGCCGTCGACGCCATAGGCGAAGCCCTTGCGGCGGAGATACGTGTCGGCGAGCTCGTCTTCGCTCTCCCATCCGCCATTCTCCAGCAGGTGGTTCACGTTGGCGCCATAAGCGCCTTCCGCGTTGCCGAAGACGCGGAGCGCGGCGCCTTCCATCGTGCCACCGTTCACCGCGACAAAGGCGAGGGCATGGGCGCGGACATGGTTGAGCCCGGGGGGTTCATCGGCCATCGCCGCCAGCAGCGCGGCCTCGGCCAGCAGGCGGGTTTGCAGCGGGAGCAGATCGCGGAAGATGCCGGACAGGGTGACCACCACGTCGATGCGGGGGCGGCCCAGCCTCTCCAACGGAACAAGGCTCGCGCCGCAGAGGCGGCCGTAGCTGTCGTGGCGGGGTTCGGCGCCCATGAGCCACAGCGCCTGGGCGATGGGGCCACCCTCCGTCTTGAGGTTGTCAGTGCCCCAGAGAACAACGGCGATGGTCTCGGGCAGGGTGCCGCGCTCGGCGAGGTGGCGGGCCAACAGGCGCTCGGCCTGCCGGGCACCGTCCTGAACGGCGAAGGCGCTGGGCAGGCGGAAAGGGTCGAAGCCGTGCAGGTTGCGCCCCGTGGGAAGGACCTCCGGCGTGCGAAGGAGGTCGCCTCCGGGGGCAGGGCGGATGTAGCGGCCGTCCAGGGCGCGGATGAGGGCGGGCGTTTCGTGGTCGATGGCGAGAAGCGCGTCGAGCGCGGCCCGTCGCCCGGGGTCGGTCACGCCAGCCGCGTCGAGCGTCGCGGAGCGCTGTCCGGCATCGGGCGGCTGGCCAACGATGTGCAGGCCGTGCGGGATGAGCGTGTATTCGAGCTCCAGCAGGGCGGCGCCGAGTTGCAGGATCTCCGCGTCCACCGCATCCGCCTGCCAGGCGGGCTCGGCCGGCACGAGGTCCACGGCCGCGGCCTGGGCCTGGATGAGAGCGCCGAGATCGGTGCGGCCGCAGGTGTCCGGGCCAAGGCTGCGCCAGCGGTCGAGCGAGGCCTTGAGGTCCAGCAGGCCACGGTAAAGGCCGGCGCTGGCGACGGGCGGGGTCAGGTGGCTGACCAGGGTGGCATTGGCGCGGCGCTTGGCCAGCGCGCCCTCGGAAGGATTGTTGGAGGCGTAGAGATAGACGTTGGGCAGGTCGCCGATCAGACGGTCGGGCCAGCAGGCGGCGGACAGGCCGGCCTGCTTGCCCGGCATGAACTCGAGCGCGCCGTGTGTGCCGAAATGGAGCACGGCGTCGGCGCGGAAGTCCTCGCGCAGCCAGCGGTAGAAGGCGGAGAACGCGTGGGTGGGGGCGAAGCCTTGCTCGAAGAGCAGGCGCATCGGATCGCCCTCGTAGCCGAAGGCGGGCTGGACGCCGACGAAGACGTTGCCGAAATGCGCCCCGAGGACGAGGAGGTTGGCGCCATCGCTGTTGTGGCGCCCGGGCGCCGGGCCCCACTGGCGCTCGATCTCCGCCAGGTGGGGCTCGCGGCGGACATGCGCGTCCGCGGGGATCTTCGCGGCGACGTTGGCGAGGGTGCCGTGCCGGGCCGCGTTGCCATCGAGGATGGCGTGGCGGAGATCCGCGGGGGTTTCGGGAAGGGCGACGTCGTAGCCGGCCTGCTTCATCGCACGCAGCGTGTTGTGCAGGGAGGCGAAGACCGAAAGATAGGCGGCGGTGCCGACGCTGCCGGCATTGGGCGGGAAATTGAAGAGCACGATGCCGACGCGGCGCCCGGCGCGGGCGCTGCGGCGGAGCGTGACCAGCTTCAGGACGCGGGCGGCCAGCGTCGCGGCGCGTTCCGGATGCGCCGCCATGTCGCGGCGGCCGTTGCCGGGCGCCGCGGAGGAGCGGCCGCCGAAGGTCATCGGGCCGGTGGCGCCGTCCAGTTCCGGGATGGCGACCATCATCGTGGCTTCCACCGGAGTGAGGCCCCGCGCATCGCCGCTCCACTGCTCGATGGTCTGGAACTCGAGGGGGTGGGCGGCGAGATAGGGGACGTCGAGCGAGGCGAGCGCTTCCTCGGCCGCGCGGGCATCGTTGTAGGCCGGGCCGCCCACAAGGGAGAAGCCGGTGAGCGAGACGACGGCATCGACGCAGGCGGTGCCGTTGCGGCGGAAAAAGCGGTCGATCGCCGGGCGCTGGTCCAGCCCGCTCGCGAAGGCGGGGATGACCCGGAGGCCGCGCGCTTCGAGCGCCTCGATCACGCCGTCATAGTGGGCGGCGTTTCCGGCGAGGGCATAGGCGCGCATGATGAGCAGGCCCACGGTGCCGGCGGCACCGGCTGCCGGAAGATCCTGCGCGCGCTCCGTGATGCGGCGAAGGGCGCGGGGGTGGTAAAGGCCGACCTCGGGGTAGTGGATCGGAGGCGCGGCGCGCAGCGTGTTGGCCGGCAGGGCGCGCGGGCCGGCGGCGTAGCGCTGCACCAGCATCCGGAGCAGGCTGGCCAGGTTCTCCTCGGAGCCGGCGAGCCAGTATTGCAACGCGAGGAAGTAGGCGCGGACATCCTGCGCGGCGCCGGGGATGAAGCGGAGCAGGCGCGGCAGCTCGCGCAGCATCCGCATCTGCTTCTGGCCGGAGGAAACACCGCCCCCCCTGCCCTTGCCGCCGCGCAGGCGCCTGAGCAGGGCCAGGGGGCCGTGCGCCTCACCGCTCATGCTGAAGCGGCCGAGGCGGGTCAGGCGCATGACCTCGCCGGCGGAGAGCATGCAGAGCATGGCGTCGCACTGGTCGTGCCGCGCGGCGAGGGCGGGGAGGACGGGGCGGATGTGGTCCTCCATGAAGAGCATGGTGGCGACCACGATGTCGGCGCGGGCGATGTCGCCGGTGCAGAGGGCGAGGGCCGCGGGGTCTTCCGCCCATTCATCGGCGGAATGGACGTCGAGGCGGAGGCCCGGCAGCTCGCGGTGCAGGCCCGCCTGGGCCGCGGCGGCGGCGCCCGCCAGGTGGCTGTCCATCGTCACGACGACGACCCGGATGGGGATGGCGCTAGCGGGCATAATGGGCCTTCGCGTCATAGAGCGCCTCCACCGTGATGCTGGACAGGCCACGTTCACGCGCGAAGGCCTCGGTGTTGCGCCGGGCCTTTCCGCGCACGAAGAAGGGGATCCGCTGCAGCTCGCGCTCGGCGCCGGCGGCCCAGGCGACGGCATCCGGCGCGACCGTCGCGCGCGGCGTCGCCGCGTGGCCGAGATGCGAGGGAGCGGTGTCGTTGAATTCGAAGTCGTCGCGGAACATCGCGACGAGGTGTTCCTCCAGGCCCATCATGAGCGGGTGGACCCAGGTGTCGAAGATGACGTTCGCGCCCTCGAAGCCCATCTGCGGCGAGAAGCGGGCGGGAAAATCCTGCACGTGGACGGGCGCGGAGATGACGGCGCAGGGAATGCCGTGCTTCTTCGCGACGTGGCGCTCCATCTGCGTGCCCAGGACGAGTTCGGGGCGGAGGTCCGCGACCTTGGCTTCCACCTCGAGGTAATCATCGGTGACCAGCGCCGCGCAGCCCAGCCGCGCGGCCGCATCGCGGATGTCGCGGGCGAACTCGCGGGAATAGGTGCCCAGGCAGACAACCTCGAGGCCGAGCTCCTCCGCCGCGATGCGGCCGGCCGCGATGGCGTGGGTGGCGTCACCGAAGATGAAGACCCGCTTGCCCGTGAGATAGGTCGAGTCGACGGAGCGCGAGTACCACGGGAGGCGCGAGGATTCCCTGTCCAGCAGCGGCGCCGCGTCGATGCCGGCGAGCGCGGCGACTTCCGCGATGAAGTCCCGCGTGGCGCCGACCCCGATGGGAACGACCCTTGTTGCGGGCTGGGCGAAGCTGCGCGACAGCCAGGCGGCGGCCAGCCCCGCTGTTTCCGGGTAGAGGACGACGTTGAAGTCGGCCTCGCCGAGGCGGGCGAGATCGGCAGGGGCGGCGCCCTCCGGGGCCGTGACGAGAACCTCGACGCCCATGCGGGCGAGAAGGACGCGGACCTCGCGGAGGTCGTCCCGGTGGCGGAAGCCCAGGGCCGTGGGACCGAGGATGTTGCAGCGGGGCGGCTGGTGGGGGGCGCGCGGCGCGCGGGCGGTGCCGGGCGGCGGGACGCTGGGGCCGGCCATGGCGCGGACGAGCTGGTAGAAGGTCTCGGCGGCGCCCCAGTTCTCCTTCTTCTGGTAGGAGGGAAGCTCCACGGCGATCACGGGGATCGGCAGGCCGAGAGCGCGTGCGAGGCCGCCGGGATCGTCCTGGATGAGCTCGGCGGTGCAGGAGGCGCCGACGAGGAGGGCCTGGGGCCGGAAGCGCTCGACCGCCTCGCGCGCGGCGGTCTTGAAGAGTTCGGCGGTGTCGCCGCCGAGGTCGCGGGCCTGGAAGGTCGTGTAGGTGACGGGCGGGCGGCGGTCGCGCCGCTCGATCATCGTGAAGAGCAGGTCCGCATAGGTGTCGCCCTGGGGCGCGTGGAGGACGTAGTGCAGGCCCTCCATCGCCGTTGCGACGCGCATGGCGCCCACATGGGGCGGTCCCTCATAGGTCCAGACGGCGAGCTTCATCGTCAGACCTCCAGCTTCGCGCGGCGCGTGAGCGGGCGGGAGAAGAGGGCGGCCAGGTCGCCGGCCTGCTCGTAGCCCTGGATGGGCGTGAAGACGAGCTCGATGGACCACTTGGTGGCCGTTCCCTCGGCCTCCAGCGGATTGGCGAGGCCGAGCCCGCAGACGACGAGGTCGGGGCGGGCGGCGCGGCAACGGTCGAGCTGGCGGTCGAGGTGCTGGCCCTCGCTGAGCGAGGTGCCCTCGGGAAGCAGCGCGAGCTCTTCCGCCAGGTGCTCGCGGTGGAGGTAGGGGGAGCCGACCTCGCTGAGTTCCATGCCCAGCTCGCGCGACAGGAAGCGGGCGAGCGGGACTTCGAGCTGGGAGTCCGGGAAGAAGAAGATCCGGCGCCCGGCGAGGCGCTCGCGGTGGCGGGCGACCGCCTCCCTGGCGCGGGCCTCCCCCGCGTCGGTGGCGGCTGCGAAGCGGGCGGGGGGCACGCCGAAGGCCTCCGCTGCGGCGCGCAGCCACAGGGTCGTGCCCTCGGCGCCGAGTGGGAAGGGCGCGGGAAGGCGGCGGGCGCCGCGCCCGGCCAGGGTGCGGGCGGTTTCCGCCAGGAACGGCTGGGCCAGCAGCATGAGGGTGTTGGGCCCGACCGGGGCGAGTTCGCCCGCGCGGCGGGGCGGCAGGAAATGGACGCGGGCGATGCCCATGGCGTCCAGGAGGCGCCGCATCTGGTCCTCGACCACCTCGGCCATGGCGCCCACCACGAGCAGGGAGGGCGGCGCCGTGGCGGGCTCGGCCGGCATCAGCGGCACCAGGGCGGCGAGGCAGGCGTCCTCGCCCTGGGTGAAGGTCGTCTCGATTCCGCTGCCCGAGTAGTTCAGCACCCGGACGTCGGGGTGGATGCGGCGCGACAGGCGCTGGGCGGCACGGGAAAGGTCGAGCTTGATGACCTCGGACGGGCAGGATCCGACGAGAAAGAGAAGGCGGATGTCGGGGCGCCGCTCCAGCAGGCGCGCCACCACGCGGTCCAGTTCCTCATTCGCGTCGGCAAGGCCGGCGAGGTCGCGCTCCTCGATGATGGCGGTCGCGAAGCGTGGTTCCGCGAAGATCATGACACCGGCGGCGGACTGGATGAGGTGCGCGCAGGTGCGGCTGCCAACGACCAGAAAGAAAGCGTCCTGGATCTTGCGGTGGAGCCAGACGATGCCGGTGAGGCCGCAGAAGACCTCGCGCTGCCCGCGCTCCCGCAGGACGGACGCCACCGTGCAGCCGGCATCGCCGGCACGGGGGGCGGCTGAGAGGGCGTTCACCTTGCGGCCCCGAACCGGGTGTCGTGCCGGGCAGCCTGCAGGCGGGCAGCGCGCAGCTTCACCAGGAACTGGGCGGCGTTGATGACGTAGGCGGCGTAGGCGAGCAGCGCGAGGAGGAGTTGGGCGCGCGGGCTGCCCCATCCGGCCGCGACAGCCGCCAGATAGGCGGTGTGCAGCGCAAGAACGAGAATGCTGAAGGCGTCTTCCCAGAAGAAGGCGGGAGCGAAGAGATAGCGGCCGAAGACCTGCTTTTCCCAGATCGCGCCGGTGACCATGATCGCATAGAGCGTGAGCGTCTTGAGGACGACGGAGGCCGTGGCGGCCGCGAGGCCTTCGCCGGTGGCGAGCGTGTGGAGCACGAGGGTGAGGCTGACGAGGAAGACGAGGAACTGGACGGGGGCAAGCACGCCCTGGACGGTTGTCCAGCCCGAGGCGTCGCGGCGCCGCCTTTCCTCGGCGGTGTAGAGCGGGCGGGGCGGCGCGTCCCGCAGGGCACGGCGGCCTGCAACGGTCCCCCACGGGCAGCAGTCGAAGCGGCCGACGAAGCGGTCGATGAGGCTGGAGGCACTCATTTCTTGACAAGCTCCCCTTGCGGCGGGCCGGCTATCGCCCGGTGTCGTCACGGCCGTGTCCGGGCGCGGTCCTTTCGGAAGAGTTCCCGGTTTCAGCGCGTGTTTGGCGGGGCCGATCCCGTTTCCTGGTTCGAGGCCGCTCTGGTGGCGGCCTTGTTCCCGAACGGTAGAAGGCCGCGAAACTGAATGTCAATGGAGATTGACGTCATCTGAAGTTGACAGTGACGGCTGAGCGCATTAATCGGTCGGGGGGGAACGGACATGGGTGAAAAGCCAATGGAACCGGGCACAGCAGAGATCGCCGGGAAAACCGGCGGCGGCCGGCACCACGCTCCGGACGATGCGGCGTTTTACGCCTCCGACACGGAAGCAGGGGAAGCGCCCGCCCGCGGCGTGGTTCGCGACGCGGCCGTTGCGCTCGGCCAGCGGCTGGTCCTGCTGGCGCGCACGATCGAGACGGAGGTGGTGCCGCGGCTCGTGCTCGTGCACCGGGCGCCGCCTTCGCTTTCCCGGGCGCGCACGCCGCCGGTCCGCGCCAAGGACATCACGCGCCTGGCGGCGAGCCTCCTGGCCCATGACACGGAGGCCGCCGCCGCCCGGGTCGAGGAGGTGCGCAGCCGTGGCGCGACGCTGGAGCATGTCAGCCTGGACCTCATGGCCCCGGTCGCGCGGCGGCTGGGCGAGATGTGGGCGGACGACGACTGCACCTATACGGACGTGACGCTCGGCGTCTGGCGGCTGCAACAGTTGCTGCGCGGCCTGAGCCCGGTGTTCCAGCCGCAATCGGATCCGGCGCGCGGCGAGCATCGCCGCGCCCTCATCGTCGCGATGCCGGGGGAGGACCATTCCTTCGGCACCGACATCGTGGCCGGCCTTCTCCGCCTTTCCGGCTGGGAGGTGTGCAACGAGCCCGCGGCGACGGGCGGGGAGCTTTCGCGCCGCGTCCGGCGCGAGCGCTTCGCCATTGTCGGCCTTTCCGCCGGCTGCTCCGACGACCTGACGGCCATGGCCGCGCTGATCGCGGGCATCCGGCGCGCGGCTGGGGGCCAGGCGATCGGCGTGATGGTGGGCGGATACGTCTTCACGCAGCAGCCGCAGGGCGCGCTGCGCGTGGGCGCCGACGCGGTTGCCCTCGATGCCCGCCATGCGGTCCGCCAAGCGGAAAGCCTCCTGGGCCTTCTCGGGGCGGGGCACTGAGCAGGCCCGGGCGGATGGCCGCGGGAAATCGGCTGCAGGCATTGGGGCCTGGAAGAAGTGGAGCTATGGGGAGCGTTTGAATTGAGGGAACCTGTCTCACGTGAAGCTGTTCAAGACAGCAAGGAAGTCGCTGGGAGGGCTCGACGCCAAGGCGATCGGCACCCTTCTCGCGACGGCCGCTGACATCACCCTGATTCTGGATGCAACCGGCGTGGTCCGCGACATGGCCATCGGAAACGACGCACTGGCCGCCGACCTCGGCGACGTCAGCGGCTGGCCGGGGCGACCCTGGATCGACACGGTGATGACCGACAGCCGCCCCAAGGTGGAGGCCCTGCTGCACGACGCCAGGTCGGGCGAGGCAACGCGGTGGCGGCACGTGAACCAGCGGACGGTGGCGGAGGCGGCCCTGCCCGTGCTCTACAGCACCCTTCTGCTCGATGGCGACGGCCGCGTCGCGGTGATCGGCCGCGACCAGCGCCTCGTATCATCCCTGCACCAGCGCCTGATCGACACGCAGCACTCGATGGAGCGGGAATATGCCCGCCTGCGCCATGCGGAGGCGCGCTACCGCGTGCTGTTCCAGCTTTCCGCCGAGGCGGTCGCAATCATCGACGCGATCAGCCACGCGGTGGTCGAGGCCAACCCGGCGGCCGAGCAGCTTTGTGGCGGCAAGTCCTTGGCAGGCCAGTCCCTGCTGGACAGCTTCCATGGGGCTGACGCGGCCGCGGTGGGCTCCATGCTCGCGGAGGTGCGCTTCGCCGGGCGGACCAGCCAGGTGCAGGCGCGGCTCGGGGTGGGTTCCGCCCAGATGCTGACGGTCTCCGCCTCCCCCTTCCGCCAGGACAGGGCGGCGCTGCTGCTCGTTCGGCTGCTGCCGGGTGAGGGCGCCGGCCGGGCCGCCGCCATGCAGCCCTCCCGCGCCGGCATGCTGCGCTTCGCCGAGGATGCGCCCGACGCGATGGTGGTGACGGGGCAGGACGGCCGGGTGATCTCGGCCAACGCCGCCTTCCTGGAACTGGCGCAGCTGGACGCCGAGGAACAGGCGGCGGGCCAGCCGCTGGAGCGGTGGCTCGGCCGGCCCGGGCTCGAATTCGAGGTGCTGGTGGCGACGCTGCGCACCCGCGGCGCCGTCCGCCTCTTCGGCACGACATTGCAGGGCGAGCACGGCACCGCGGTGGAGGTGGAGGTTTCCGCCGTGCCGCTCGCGCATCGTGGGAACCTGGGCTACGGCTTTGCCATCCGCGATGTCGGGGCGCGGCTCGCCCCAAGGGCGGCCGGGGGCCCTCCCCTGCCCCGCCCCGTGGAGCAGCTGACGGAACTGGTCGGCCGGGTTCCCCTCAAGGAGCTGGTCCGCGAGACCACCGACGTCATCGAGCGCCTGGCGATCGAGGCGGCCCTTCAGCTGACGGACGACAACCGCGCGCAGGCGGCCGAAATGCTCGGCCTGTCGCGCCAGAGCCTCTACGTGAAGCTCCGCCGCTACGGGCTGGGCAGCGACGGCGACGGCGACGGCGACGGCGAGGACTGATCCGATGGGCAACGCGCTCCTCACCGCCCCTGTTTCCCGGCGCCTGCCGGAGGCCGGCGCGGTGCTGGAGCTGCTGAAGCCCCTCACCTGGTTTCCGCCCTGCTTCGCCTTTGGCTGCGGCATCGTCTCGGCTGGCGCGCAGCCGGCGGATCGCTGGCCGCCCGCGCTGCTGGGGCTGCTGCTGGCAGGGCCGCTGGTCTGCGGCATGAGCCAGGCGGTGAACGACTGGTTCGACCGCCATGTGGACGCGGTGAACGAGCCAGGGCGGCCGATCCCCTCCGGCCGGGTGCCCGGGCGGTGGGGGCTCTGGATCGCGTCCGCCTGGACCGTGCTGTCCCTCGCCGTCGCGGCCGCGCTGGGCGCGTGGGGCTTCGCCGCGGGGGTGGCGGGGATCGCGCTGGCCTGGGCCTACAGCGCGCCGCCGCTGCGGCTCAAGCGGAACGGCTGGTGGGGGAACCTCGCCTGCGCCGCCTGCTACGAGGGGCTGCCCTGGGTCACGGCGGCGGCCATCATGGCCGGCGGGGCGCCCTCGGCCGCGACGCTCGCGATCGCCGGGCTCTACAGCCTCGGCGCCCACGGCATCATGACGCTGAACGACTTCAAGTCGATCGAGGGCGACCGGCGCTTCGGCATCCGCACCCTGCCGGTGCAACTCGGGCCGGCACGGGCGGCGCGGGCCGCCTGCCTGTTCATGGCGGCGCCGCAGGTGGCGGTGGCCGGGCTGCTGCTGTTCTGGGGAGGGGCCTGGCAGGGCGTGGTGGTGGCCGTTCTGCTCGCCGCCCAGGTGGTGCTGATGCGGCGGATGCTGGGCGATCCGCGCGGGCTGGCACCCTGGTACAACGGCACGGGCGTGACCCTTTACGTCGCGGGGATGATGGCCGCGGCGCTGGCGCTCCGGGCGGGAGCGGGGGCGTGACCCCCGGCCCCGCCGCGCCCTTGCTGGGGTGGTGGGGCATCGTCCGCCTCGGGCTGGTGCAGGCGGCGCTGGGCGCGGTGGTGGTGTTGACCACCTCCGCCATCAACCGCGTGATGGTCATCGAGCTTGCGCTGCCGGCGGCGCTGCCGGGGTTCCTGGTGGGGCTGCACCACGCCGTGCAGATGATGCGGCCCCGGATGGGCCACGGCTCCGACCAGGGCGGGCGCCGGACGCCCTGGATCGCCGGGGGCATGGCGCTCCTGGCCCTCGGCGGTGTGGGTGCGGCGGGCGCCACGGCGCTGATGCACGCGAGCGTCCTGGCCGGGACCGTGGCGGCGGTGGCGGCCTTTCTGATGATCGGGCTCGGGGTGGGATCGGCGGGAACCTCCCTGCTGGCGCTGCTGGCGGCGCGGACGGCGCCGCAGCGGCGCCCGGCGGCGGCGTCGGTGGTCTGGATCATGATGATCGCGGGCTTCGTGGCCACCACGGCGGGCGCGGGGCGGCTGCTCG
>Ga0210040_10003141_pt1 | contig 22565 bp, 23 predicted proteins | sample CryGeyCG12114_NA_FD_185462 | JGI IMG/M metagenome (GOLD analysis project Ga0210040, IMG submission 185462) | Groundwater microbial communities from aquifer - Crystal Geyser CG19_WC_8/21/14_NA (SPAdes) (version 2) | ecosystem: Environmental > Aquatic > Deep subsurface > Groundwater | place: USA...
CCGCTGGGGTCGACCATGCGCGACACGCAACTTCTGCCGATGGTCGGTGCATCCCTGTGGCTCGGTCATGGCACCCCAAGTCGGAGCCGCGATTGCTTGGCATTGTGCTCGTCGGCACCGGGAAAGAGAGCTTCCTGCCAGGTGAGCCATCGCGGCCCCTGTTAGCCCGTCTGGTCGGGCGCCGAGTGCGCGGCCGGCGAACCCGCAACGCATGGCAGCGACCTATCTGTCAGTGCGTCGCGCACTCACCTCACGTGGGACGTTTCACGTGAAACTCCTACCCCGCCTGAACCGACCCACCCGACCCAGTTCCAGGTGGAGCCCTCTCGCCTAACGGACTGCATGGCGGCCGCGCACTAACGTCAAGAATGGGCACGGGAGGTTGGGTTGATCTATGCATTCGAGGTTCTGGAGCAACGCGCACCCCATTTTCCGGTGCCGACGTGCTAGCCGACCGGGGTGAGCGTGCTCAGGCGGCCAGCCCGGGCCCAGGACGGCCCTGAGCCCGCACCACGGAGTCGACCGTAGGCGTCGGCACTGATCGCCCGGTTTCACGTGAAACATGGACCGAATGCACTACCGCACAGTTTCACGTGAAACATCGTTACGAGCTGGAAGAGAATCCCTTGTCGCCCAGCTCGGTCAGGATTCGATTGAGGTCGCCAATCGTCGCGAAATCTATGACAACCCGCCCACGATTGGCCCCGAGAGTCACTTTCACGCGTGTATCGAGCCTGTCACCCAGCCGCTCACCGATCTCATCGAGCTGAGCATGCCGCTTCCCGGCAGCAGTCGTCGCCTTCTTCGCACGCGCACCGCGGGAGCTCACTTCCTCTGCAGCTCGAACCGACAAGTCTTCGTTCACGATCTTGTCGGCAAGGTCGGTCATGGCGCTCTCGTCCGGAAGAGCAAGGATCGCGCGGGCGTGACCTGCGCTCAGCACACCGGACGCAACCCTGCGTTGCACCAGCTCTGGAAGCTTGAGCAGACGAATCGTGTTGGTGATCTGCGGGCGCGAGCGTCCGATCCGCGTTGCGAGTTGATCCTGGGTGATCCCGAAATCGGACAGAAGCTGCTGGTACGCCGAGGCTTCTTCCAACGGATTCAACTGAGACCTATGCAGGTTCTCTAGAAGCGCGTCCTGCAGCATGGCGTCGTCGGATGTCTCGCGCACGACTGCAGGAATAGTGCGTAGGCCCGCGCGCTTCGATGCACGAAGGCGCCGCTCGCCCATGACCAACTCGTACTTAGAGTCGCCCTCAACGCTCGCGCGCACAACGATAGGTTGAAGAACGCCGTTCTCGCGCACGGAAACGACAAGCTCATCGAGAGCCTCCTCGTCGAACTCCTTACGCGGCTGGAGCGCATTGGGGCGGATCTCCTCGACCGGGATGCTGGCGAGCCGCGCGCCAGGCACGGCTACCAGCTCAGCAGCAGCCTCCTTCGGTGCTCCTGGAAAGAAGACATCGACGGGCCGCGCGTTGCGGTCCTCGTCTCCTGTGGGAATCAAGGCTCCGATACCGCGGCCGAGGCCGGTCCTTTTCGGTGCTGCCATCAGGCGGATGCTCCTCGTCGTGCGATTTCAGCGGCCGCCTCAAGGTACGACAGCGAGCCGGGGGAGTTGGTGTCGTAGCTGATGACGCTCTGGCCGTAGCTAGGCGCCTCAGAGATGCGTACGGACCGGGGGATGATCGCTGACAGAGTCTCACGAGGAAAGTGTTCGCGGACGTCCTGCGCGACCTGGTTCGCGAGATTCGTGCGAGCGTCATACATGGTCAGGAGGATCGTCGAGACTCGCAAACGAGGATTCAGGTGCCTTTCGATGAGCTCGATGTTGCGCAGCAGCTGACTCAGTCCCTCAAGTGCGTAGTACTCGCACTGGATCGGGATGAGGACTTCTCGCGCCGCGACGAAGGCGTTGATGGTCAGCAGCCCGAGCGACGGCGGGCAATCTATGAACACATAGTCGTAGTCACCGTCTTGCTCGAGGTAGGCGTCAAGAGCAGTGCGAAGACGCTGCTCTCGCGCAACCAGGGACACCAATTCGATCTCTGCACCCGCGAGATGGATGGTCGCCGGTACGCAGAAGAGACCAGCGAACTCAGGACTGCGCTGAACGACATCCGCGATAGCAGCGTCATTGACGATCACGTCATACACCGACACGGTCTCAGCCCGGTGCTCAACGCCGAGGGCAGTCGACGCGTTACCTTGCGGGTCCAAGTCGATGACGAGTACTCGCGCACCTGCTCGCGCCAAAGCGGCCGCGAGATTCACAGTCGTCGTCGTCTTGCCTACTCCGCCCTTTTGGTTCGCGATGGTGAAGACTCGCGTCGCCGGCGGTTTCGGCAGCTTGCCGATCTCCAGCGCCTGGCGTCGACGAGTAATGTCGAGAAGCTCACGCGCGAGGGGTGTGCTGCTATCGAAATCGCGCGATTGCGCGCCACCGGCTGAGCCGGAATTGGGTTGTTTCACGTGAAACCTTCGGCAGAGAAGCGGGGGAGTGGGGGAGACGGGACTCACTCCCGGCATTCAGTCCACTCTAGCTCTGAAGACCCTCGTCGGCTCTGTCGGCATACCGTCGCCGAGTAGCTCGATGCGGACGTCCAGCAACCGATGCTTCCGGATCGTCTTCGATGCCTCATCCAGTTCACCCTCGACGGATGCTCCCTTGAGGAGAGCGAGTTCGCCGCCCGACCGCAGTAGGGGAGCGGTGATCGGTAGCAACTTCACCAAGGCCCCCACCGCTCGAGCCGTGACCATATCGAATGCGCCCTTCGGAGCCTCCTCGGCCCGCACCCGCAGCACGTTTACGTTTGAAAGATCAAGCCTCTTAACTTGCTTATCCAACCACTCGACCCTGCGCTCCATCGGCTCTACGAGCGTGAACTGAAGATCCGGTCGGGCAATCGCTGCCACCAGACCAGGCAGTCCAGCGCCACTACCAACGTCGGCGATGGAGCCCCTGAGCAGCGGGGCGATCAGCCCCGAGTTGATGATGTGGCGGGTCCAGAGACGCGGCAATTCAAGTGGGCCGATTAATCCGCGCCGTTCGCCCTCGTCAGCAAGCGCTCCAGTGAACGCCCTGACCAGATCGCTCTGCGGGCCGAACATCGTCGCGACGATTGCCGGTTCACGCTCCACTGCGAGCACGTGCCCGTCACCTGGTTCCAAGATCAGCGACTCAGCACGATGTGGCGATCGCGGCCTTCGCCTTCCGACTCGGAAGTGAGGCCCCGCTCGGAGATGAGATCGTGAATTATTTTACGCTCATACGATGACATCGGCTCGAAATCGATCCTCGGGGTCCCCGCGTCGATACGGGCTATCGCATCGTCTACGAGCTTGCCCAGTTCGGTTCGGCGAGCATCGCGACTACCACCGATGTCGAGCACGAGACGAGAGAACTCGCCGGTCTTCCCCTGTACAGCGATTCGAGTCAGCTCCTGAAGGGCTGCGACAGTCTCCGAATTGGAGAGCAATTTCAGCTCGTCGCGTGTCTCGGAATCGACACTGATCGTCGTTCTCCCGTCTGAGACATCGATGTTGATGTCTCCACCGAGGTCACAGATGTCGAGCAGCTCTTCGATGTAGTCGGCGGCGATGTCGCCCTCATCTATCGCCGGGGTTGCGTCCGTCACTTCTTCACTCCTGATTTCTTCGCCCGGGTTTTACCGACGGGCTGTTGGCGCTGAGCCGGCTTCGACGCTGCCGCTTCCTCAGGGAGGTCCGGCTGGTCGTTCGGAAGCTTTCCGCGCTTGGCAAGGCGTGCTTCGCGAGCCTTGGCGGCCTCGGATCCGGGCGTCGGCATGTTGCGGATGACAACGAACTGCTGACCCATCGTCCAGATGTTGGAAGTCAGCCAGTAGAACATCACGCCGAGGGGGAAGCTGACCCCCGAGATTGCGAACACGAGCGGGAGGATGTACAGCATGATCTTCTGCTGGCGGAACATCGGACTGTTCTTCGCCTCGGGCGACATGTTCTTCGCCATGATCTGCAGCTGCGTGATGAACTGCGATCCGGTCATCAGAACGATCATGACGACCGCGACGATGCGCACTTCCCAGCTCTCAGTGTTGATGAAAGTGTCGTGCAACGGCGCGACGCCGAAGAGCGAGGCTTCTCCGAACTGATCGGCGAGGTCGGCGGTGAGGAACTGGATCCCGGGTTGCGAGCGCTGAGCGTCATTCAGTACCGAGAAGAGCCCGAAAAAGATCGGCATCTGAAGAAGAAGCGGCAGACACGACGCCAGCGGGTTGGTGCCGGTCTTCTTGTAGAGCTCCATGGTTTCGCGAGACATCGCCTCGCGGGAGAATTGATCGCGCTTGCCCTTGTACTTGTCCTGAATCTTCTTCAGCTGCGGCGCTACCTCGAGCATTCTGCGCTGACTCTTGATCTGTTTCACGAAGATCGGGATGAGTGCGGCGCGGACGACGATCACGAGGCCGACGATCGAAAGCACCCACGTGATGCCGGCAGCCGGGTCGAGCCCGACATATGTCCACGCTGTGTGGAAGGCGACCAGGATGAGCTCGATGACCCACTTGATGGGCCAGAGGATTATGGAGAGGGGATCCACGGGTCAAACCTTTCTGGTTGCACCGACGACGAAACCGAACGGCGTGACTCGATAGCGAAAGCGTTGGCGGCGGGGGATGTCATCCACCCCGCCAGCTGCCCACGGGTGGCAGCGACAGACTCGGGCGGTTGCGAGTGCGCCACCCACGGCGACGCCGTGCTCCTGAACAGCCTCAAGGGCATAGCGTGAGCATGACGGGTGGTACCGGCACACGTCGCCGTAGAGGGGCGACACGAGCGCTCGGTAACCGCGAAGAAAGAGCACCACCGCATTTCGGGGCAGAAGAAGCGCCGCTACCGCGACTTTCCTCATGATCCGCTCCTCATCGCCGCCGTCACCTCGCTGCGGAGGCTAGCCCAGTCCGCTGAGACAGAGGCGGGAAGAGCACGGATGACCACGTCGCGAGCCGGCATCCCATCGATCACTGCTGCATAGCAGATCGCCTTCAGACGCCGACGGACTCGATTGCGGATCACCGAACCGCCGACCTTCCGCGTGACGATGAATCCGAATCGCGGACCCTCCGCCGAGCCCGGTGCCACCGAGATGACGGTGAACTCACCGGCCCGGCGTCTCCCACGGCGACTGACGCGACGGTAATCGTCGCCCGAGGTGATCCGATTGGCCCGCGACAACAAAGAGGACTACGCGGAGAGCTCGGTGCGGCCCTTGCGGCGACGCGCACCGAGAATGGCGCGACCGGCGCGGGTACGCATGCGAAGACGGAAGCCGTGAACCTTTGCGCGACGGCGGTTGTTCGGCTGGAAGGTTCTCTTGCTCATGGTGATGCTCCAACGGGATAGAAGGCGTGTGGGCGCCCATAGAACCCCCGATGGGGGCCGAATCCGGGCAAGCCCCGGTCGGGCAACTGGTTAAAAATACGCGGTTCCAGCCGCCCGGTCAAACAGCGTGTGTCCGACGGGTGCGGTAACAGGTCGGGGAACCGACCCATGGATCGTGCCCCAGTATTCTGGCGAAAGGATTTGATTAGCGCTCGTGGTCTCATTACCGTGAAGGGAACCCGGCCGTGAAACGCCTCGACGAGGTCTCGTTCGGGCGTCAGATCCGTCAGTGGGGTATCTCCGGCGGCCGCAACATCGGCATGACGCCTTCAGCGCCGCGAGTGCCTAAGTCCACGGGAGCCCAATGCCAGAGGCAGCGCAAACCAGACAGGTCTGGAGCGCCATGTTGGAGGCGCTCGGGGCCGATGACCGCATCACTCCTCAGCTGCGTGGATTCATCAACCTGGTCGAGCCCAAGGGGATCATGGCGGGAACCATGTATCTCGAGGTTCCCAACGATCTCACTCGGGGGATGCTGGAACAGCGGATCCGAGTTCCTCTGCTCAATGCGATCGCAAGCCTCGATCCGACTCTCGAAATCGCGAACTTCGCGATCGTCGTCAATCCGGATATCGACACCTCTCCTGTCGTAGCGGTCGCGGATGCTCCGGAGCCTCACTACATCGAGACGCCGGTGCACACGGTTCCCGACCACGCCAGCACAGGACCTCGTGGTGAGACGAGGCTCAACAGCAAGTACAACTTCGACAATTTCGTCATCGGCGCATCGAACCGATTCGCTCACGCCGCAGCGGTGGCCGTGGCGGAGGCGCCGGCCAAGGCGTACAACCCGCTGTTCATCTACGGTGACTCCGGGCTGGGAAAGACTCACCTCTTACACGCCATAGGCCACTACGCCGTCAACTTGTATCCCGGCATCCGCGTTCGCTACGTCAGTTCCGAAGAGTTCACCAACGACTTCATCAACTCGATCGCGATGAACCGGGCTTCGCTCTTCCAGGCCCGCTACCGCGATGTCGATGTCCTGTTGATCGACGACATCCAGTTCCTGCAGGGCAAAGACTCGACGCAAGAGGCGTTCTTCCACACCTTCAACACCTTGCACGACCACAACAAGCAGGTGGTGATCACCAGCGATCTGCCGCCCAAGCACCTGACGGGCTTCGAAGACCGAATGCGTTCGCGCTTCGAGTGGGGCCTGATCACCGATGTTCAGGCTCCCGACCTCGAAACCAGGATCGCGATCCTTCGGAAGCGGGCACAGAGCGACAAATTGCAGGTGCCGGACGACATCCTCGAATTCATGGCGTCGAAGGTGTCGAGCAACATCCGAGAGCTGGAGGGGACCTTGATCCGGGTCACCGCCTTCGCGAGCCTCAACCGGACTCCCGTCGACATGGCGCTCGTTCAAACGGTGTTGAAGGACCTCATCACGCTCGACGAGGACAACGTCATCGCGCCCGTCGACATCATCAATCACACTGCCGAGTACTTCAAGCTGAGTGTCGACGATCTCTATGGCTCATCGCGCTCACAAGCCATCGCGACCGCACGACAGATCGCCATGTACCTCTGTCGCGAGCTGACGAACCTTTCGTTGCCGAAGATCGGTCAGCTGTTCGGTGGCCGCGATCACACCACGGTCATGTATGCCAACAAGAAGATCAGCGAGCTCATGAAGGAGCGTCGTTCGATCTACAACCAGGTGACTGAACTCACCAGCCGGATCAAGCAGAACCACCGCTACTCACGCGGCTGAGAGCCGAGTTCTCCACAGTTTCCACAGACTTTTCCCCGACTCATGCCTCGTCGGGGATGTTCTCGTGCGCCCACTGCACAGCTTGTGCACAACTTGTGGAAAACCGGGGGACGACACGCGTCGACGTTGTGGGGAACTGGTCCGAGCGTGTGCAACTGGTCCGGGCGGGCTGCCACGACATCGTCATCTTTCACGACAGAACCCCCACCGATTGCACATCTTCCATGGTTGTAGTTCCCGCTGTCTGACTGGTCAGGAGCCATCCGTCCACAAAGTGCACATGCGTTAAGAGTGTTCCTTTAAAACTTTCTTGTTCTGATGCGACAACCTTTGAAGGACCCCGAGTCGCTTTCGTTCCCGGTTCACCGCCGCAAACCCAGCCGCTAGCATTGAGCACCGGTAACGGAAGAGGGGTCAGTGTGAAGTTCCAGGCGAACAAGGACGTGTTCAGCGAGGCTGTGTCGTTCGCGGTGAAGCTTCTTCCGCAGCGCACCACCCTGCCGATCCTGAGCGGCGTCCTGATCGAGGCCGGTGCCGATGGCTTGACACTCTCGTCCTTCGATTACGAGGTCTCGGCACGAACCGAAATCGCCGCCGAGGTGACAGAGCCAGGTCGTGCACTCGTCTCCGGCAGACTTCTCGCCGACATCGCCAGCCGTTTGCCGAACGCGCCCGTCGAGGTCTCGTCGGAGGACAATCGCATCATCGTGCGTGCTGGCTCAGCACGATTCACGCTCCTCAGCATGCCGGTGGAGGAGTATCCGAGCCTTCCCAAGATCGGGCAGCCCACCGGAGTCGTCGCGGCGGACGCCTTCGCGACCGCGGTTGCTCAGGTCGCTGTCGCAGCATCGCGAGACGACGTCACTCCCGTCATCACTGGCGTGCAGCTGCAGATCGTCGGGGAGAGCCTCAGCCTCGTGGCCACCGATCGTTACCGCGTCGCGGTTCGGGGAGTGCCGTGGGAGGCGTCAGCGCCCTTCGAAGGTACGCTGAACGCTCTCGTGCCGGCACGCACGCTTCAGGAGGTCGGTAAGACCTTCGGTTCCAGTTCGACCATCGCCATCTCGATCACCGGCGGCGAAGACCGGGAACTCATCGCCTTCACGGCCGACAAGAAGACGGTCACCTCGTTGCTCATCAAGGGCAACTTCCCGCCGGTCGGGCGCCTCTTCCCCGAAGCCACGGAGAACTACGCGGTGATGAACACCGGTGAGCTGATCGAGGCGACGAGGCGTGTCCAGCTCGTCCTCGAGCGTGAGGCGGCGCTGCGGTACTCCTTCGACCTCGACGGGCTGACCCTCGAGGCCATCGGAAGCGAACAGGCTCAAGCCTCTGAGAACATCGAGGCACTGCTCACGGGTACCGATACCGTCGTGTCGCTGAAGCCGCAATTCCTGCTCGACGGCCTCGGCGCCGTCCACTCCGAGTTCGTTCGGATCGCCTTCACCAAAACCGAAAACCCCAACAAGCCGGGCCCGGTCCTGATCACCAGTCAGTCGAGTAAGGACAAGACGGGAACCGACGACTACCGCTATCTGCTGCAGCCCAACCTGCTGCTGCGCTGAGAGAAGGATTTTTCGATGCAACTCGGTCTCATTGGTCTCGGCAAGATGGGCAACAACATGCGTACCCGTTTGCAGAACGCGGGTATCGAGGTCGTCGGCTATGACACGAATCCGGAGCTTTCGGATGTTGCGGATTATGCCGAGCTCGCTTCGCGGCTCGAGGCGCCCCGAACTGTATGGTCCATGGTCCCTGCTGGTCCGATCACCCGATCGGTCATCACCGAACTGTCGGACGTTCTCGAGGCCGGCGACCTGGTGATCGACGGAGGCAATTCGAAGTTCACAGACGACTTCACGCATTCGTCGCTCCTCGCTGAAAAAGGCATCGACTTCGTTGACGTCGGAGTGTCCGGCGGAGTGTGGGGCCTCCAGAACGGCTATGGCTTGATGGCTGGAGGCGCTGACGAGCAGATCGAGAGAATCATGCCGGTCTTCGACGCTCTCCGTCCGGAAGGGCCCCGCGATGAGGGCTTCGTGCACGTCGGCCCCGTCGGAGCCGGCCACTACGCGAAGATGGTGCACAACGGCATCGAATACGCGATGATGCAGGCGTATGCCGAGGGCTACGAGCTTCTGCAGTCGCGAGACGATCTCATCACCGACGTCACCGGAACCTTCAAAGCCTGGCAGCGCGGCACCGTCGTGCGGTCGTGGCTCCTCGAGTTGCTCGTTCTCGCTCTCGAGCAAGATCCTGCGTTCGAAGACATCGACGATTACGTCGCCGACTCGGGCGAGGGCCGCTGGACAGTCGAAGAGGCTGTCGACCGTAAGGTCCCGATGCCGGCGATCGCCGCATCGCTGTTCGCTCGGTATGTGTCACAAGAGGATTACTCCCCGGCCATGAAAGCGGTGGCAGCGCTGCGCCAGCAGTTCGGCGGCCACGCCGTCAAGCCGTCCGCAGACGGCTGAGAGACGCCGAGGTGCTCGTCCGTCACCTCAACCTCGTCGACTTCCGAAACTATGAGACCGCCGATCTCGACCTCGAGCCCGGGGTGAACGTTCTCGTCGGGAGTAACGGCCAGGGGAAGACCAATCTTGTGGAGTCCCTCGGTTATCTGAGTACGTTGAGCTCGCATCGCGTCTCAAATGACCAGGCTCTTGTGCGGCTCGGCTGCGACTCGGCATTCGTCCGGGCCACGCTCGCCCATGGGGAACGCGAGATCCTCGTCGAACTGCAGATCAACGCTTCCGCAGCGAACAAGGCGCAGGTTTCGAGATCACCCGCGAAAGTCCGCGATCTTCCCCGCTATCTGTCGAGCGTCCTCTTCGCGCCGGAGGATCTCGCACTCGTGCGAGGAGAACCCTCGGGGCGGCGCCGGATGCTCGACCAGCTGATGGTGCTCCTCGCTCCCCGGCTCGCGGGCGTCCTGTCCGACTATGACCGCGTACTGCGGCAGCGGAACACTCTGCTCAAGACGGCTCGTGCCACGGGGACCCGCGGCGACCGGCTGAGCACCCTCGACATCTGGGATGAGAGGCTCGTCGATCTAGGTTCGGAGATCACTGCGCAGAGACTCGATCTCGTCGCAGCGCTTCGTGGTCATGTCGTGAAGGCTTACGCGACCATCGCCGGGGCCGACCACTCACCGCGCCTCGCCATGCAGCTGAGCGCCACAGCATCCGAGCCCGACTCCGACGACCGCGGGACTGTGCGTACCGAGTCGTCGCCGGGCCGCGATGTCCTCGCTGCAGCCTTTCGCGAAACCCTCACGAGAGTCCGGCCGCGTGAGTTGGATCGGGCTCTCACTCTCGTCGGACCGCACCGAGACGACCTGTTCTTCGAACTCAATGGGCTCCCCGCGAAGGGCTATGCGAGTCACGGCGAATCATGGTCTTTCGCTCTCGCAATGAGGCTCGCGGCGGCGGAACTCATCCGCGAAAGCTCCGCGGGAGGCGACCCTGTGCTGATCCTCGACGACGTCTTCGCAGAACTGGATGAGCCGCGAAGGAGGCGGCTGGCCGGCGCTGTCGCCGAATACGAGCAGGTTCTCGTGACTGCCGCAGTCGAGGGCGATGTTCCTGAAGAACTCGCGGGGAACCTCATCCGGATCAAAGCCGGTCGGATCGAGGACCCGCGCTGATGCGGAAGGACGACGACGGACCGCTCGAGGAGGCACGATCCGTCTACCTGCGCCTGCGTGAAGCTTTCGGTGGGGAGCGCCGGCCAGCAGGCCGCCGAACCAAGAAACGTCAGCGCAGCGCCGAAACCGTCCCTTTCGGGCCTGGGCGCGATCCCGACGTCATGTCGCAGGTACTCGACGGGCTAACGAAGACGATGGGGTGGACCGCACCGCTCGCTCAGTCCGACCTGGTTGCAGCGTGGCGGGAGATCGCAGGCCCGGAGACCGCGGAACATTCGAGTCCCACCCGGATCGACGACGGGGTGCTGCATGTCCAATGCGATTCGACGGCATGGGCGACGCAGCTGCGACTGATGCGGACCGAGCTCGTGACGAGGATCGCCCGCGGATATCCGGAAGCCGGAGTGCAGAACATCTCATTTTCGGGGCCTGGGGCCCCCACCTGGAAACGCGGCCCCAGGTCGATTCCAGGGCGTGGTCCACGCGATACCTACGGGTGAGTCGACAAAAAGGGTCAACCCTCGAGAGATCGCCCCGCTAATCGGCTCAGAAGCCCTCTAGTCCTGAGCTTTTTGGTAGGATCGTGAAGACGGCGGGAGCCATTCACGTATGACAGATGCAACGAACATCACCTCGCCGGATGACAGCTACGGCGCCAGCGCGATCCAGGTACTCGAGGGTCTTGAAGCGGTGCGCAAGCGCCCCGGCATGTACATCGGATCCACCGGGCCACGAGGTCTCCACCACCTCGTCTACGAGATCGTGGACAACTCGGTCGACGAAGCGTTGGCTGGTCACTGCGATCACATCGAGATCTCGATCCGGGCCGATGGGTCGGTCCGAGTGATCGACAACGGCCGCGGGATCCCCGTCGATATCCATCCGGTCGAGAAGCGTTCGACCGTCGAGGTGGTGTTGACGGTACTCCACGCGGGCGGGAAGTTCGGCGGCGGTGGCTATGCCGTTTCGGGTGGTCTGCATGGGGTCGGTAGCTCCGTGGTCAATGCTTTGTCGAGCCGCCTCGATGTCGAGGTGCGCCGTCAGGGCCACGTCTGGCGGCAGAGCTTCGAAAAGGGTGTGCCGCTCGCTCCGTTGGAAAAGGGAGAGGTCTCCGACGAGACCGGAACGACGATCACGTTCTGGCCGAGCGACGAAATCTTCGAGACCGTCGAGTTCGATTACGAGACACTTCGCACGCGTTTCCAGCAGATGGCCTTCTTGAACAAGGGTCTGCGCATCCAGATGACCGATGAACGTCAACAGGTCGCAGACGACGGCGAACCGACGGATGGACTCACCAATGTCTATCTCTACGAGCGCGGACTCGTCGATTACGTCGAGTACCTCAATTCCTCGAAGAAGGCGGATCTCGTCAACCCCGATGTCATCGACTTCGAGGCTGAGGACACCGAACGCAAGATCTCGCTCGAGGTAGCCATGCAGTGGACGACGAGCTACACGGAGAGCGTGCACACCTACGCGAACACCATCAACACCCACGAAGGCGGCACGCACGAGGAGGGTTTCCGAGCTGCGCTCACCTCACTCGTCAATCGTTACGCACGAGACAAGGGCATCCTCAAAGAGAAGGACGACAACCTTTCGGGTGACGACGTCCGCGAGGGTCTCACAGCCGTCATCTCGGTGAAGCTCGGCGAGCCGCAGTTCGAGGGGCAAACGAAGACCAAGCTCGGCAACACCGAGGCGAAAGCGTTCGTCCAGCGGGTTGCAGGGGATCAGCTCGGCGACTGGTTCGAGCGCAACCCTCTTCAGGCGAAAGAGATCATCCGTAAGGCGCTGCAGGCGGCAACAGCTCGGCTGGCCGCTCGCAAGGCGCGGGAGACCGCTCGCCGTAAGGGGCTCCTCGAGGGCGGAGGGATGCCGGGGAAGCTCAAGGACTGCCAGAGCAAAGATCCCGTCGTCTCCGAAATCTTCATCGTCGAAGGTGACTCGGCCGGTGGATCCGCCGGGACGGGCCGCAACCCGTTTACTCAGGCGATCCTTCCGCTGCGCGGCAAGATCCTCAATGTCGAGAAGGCCCGGCTCGACCGTGCGCTCGGCAACGCTGAGGTACAGGCGATGATCACGGCCTTCGGCACGGGGATCGGCGAAGACTTCAACCCCGACAAAGCCCGCTATCACAAGGTCATCCTGATGGCCGACGCCGATGTCGACGGTCAGCACATCACGACACTGCTGTTGACTCTGCTCTTCCGCTATATGCGTCCGTTGATCGAGCTCGGATACGTCTACCTCGCGCAACCCCCGCTCTACCGCATCAAGTGGAGCAATTCACCGCATGACTACGTCTACAGCGACGTCGAGCGCGACGCGGTCATGAGCGACGGCATCGCCAACGGTAAGCGCATCCCGAAGGACAACGGGATACAGCGCTACAAGGGGCTCGGCGAGATGGACTACAAGGAATTGTGGGAGACCACGATGGATCCAGAGACGCGAACTCTGCGCCAAGTGACCCTCGACGACGCGGCAGCGGCGGACGAGACCTTCACGACCCTGATGGGCGAAGACGTCGAATCTCGGCGCAGCTTCATTCAACGAAATGCGAAGGACGTCAGGTTCCTCGACATCTGATTCGGGACCCGATTCCGGATATCCAAGATTGAGCGAGTCGCGCACGTGCCGATCGATCCCGGCGAGATCGCGACTCAGACGAAATGCGTGGCCTTGATTCCCGCCAAGCCGTCACGAGCATGAGACGAAACGGACACCAATGACCGACAAGATCGAGCAAGTCGACCTTCAGCTGGAGATGCAGAGGTCATACCTCGATTACGCGATGAGTGTGATCGTCGGGCGTGCCCTGCCCGACGTCCGTGACGGTCTGAAGCCCGTACACCGCCGCGTCGTCTACGCCATGTTCGATGGCGGCTATCGGCCCGACCGTGCTTTCAGCAAGTGTGCGCGTGTAGTCGGCGAGGTGATGGGTCAGTATCACCCGCACGGTGACTCGGCGATCTACGACGCCTTGGTGCGTTTGGTGCAACCGTGGAGCTTGCGATACCCGCTGGCACTCGGCCAGGGAAACTTCGGCTCACCGGGCAACGACGGCGCTGCCGCCTCGCGGTACACCGAAACGAAGATGGCTCCGCTCGCTATGGAGATGGTCCGTGACATCGACAAAGACACTGTCGATTTCCAGGACAACTATGACGGCCGTACACAGGAGCCCGTCGTTCTGCCGAGCCGCTTCCCGAACCTGCTCGTCAACGGTTCGGTCGGTATCGCTGTGGGTATGGCGACCAACATCCCTCCGCACAATCTCCGCGAGGTCGCAGATGGTGCGTTGTGGTTGCTTGCCAACCCGGAAGCGACACGCGAAGAATTGCTCGCGGCGCTCCTGCAGCGAATCAAGGGACCGGACTTTCCGACAGGAGCGCAGATCCTCGGGACCAAGGGCATCCAGGATGCCTACCTGACCGGTCGCGGCTCGATCACCATGCGGGCGGTCGTCAACGTCGAAGAGATCCAGGGTCGCACCTGCCTCGTCGTCACGGAGCTTCCGTACCAGGTGAACCCTGACAACCTCGCGGTGAAGATCGCCGAGCTGGTCAAGGATCAACGCATTGGCGGCATCGCCGACATCCGCGACGAAAGCTCGGGGCGCACCGGTCAGCGCCTCGTCATCGTGCTGAAACGCGACGCCGTTGCCAAGGTTGTTCTGAACAACCTGTACAAGCACACCCAGCTGCAGGAGAACTTCGGCGCCAACATGCTCGCGATCGTCGACGGGGTGCCGCGTACCCTTCCGGTCGACGGCTTCATCAGCGAATGGGTCGATCACCAGGTCTTGGTCATCGTCCGTCGCACCGAGTATCTCTTGCGCGAAGCGGAGGCGCAGGCTCACCTGCTGCGCGGATACCTCAAAGCGCTCGACGCGCTTGATGAGGTCATCGCTTTGATCCGTCGGTCGCCGACCGCCGATGACGCCCGTGACGGCCTCATGACGTTGCTCGACGTGGACGAACTGCAGGCCGACGCGATCCTGCGACTGCAGCTCCGCCGGCTCGCAGCGCTGGAACGCCAGAAGATCATGGACGAGGCAGCCGAACTCGAGCGCAAGATCGCCGACTTCAAAGACATCCTCGCCAGCCCGGGCCGTCAGCGCACCATCATCAGCGACGAACTGACCGAGATCGTCGATAAGTACGGCGATGAGCGCCGCACAGAGATCCTGCTCGGCTTCGATGGCGACATGAGCATGGAAGACCTCATCCCCGAAGAGGAGATGGTGGTCACCGTGACCCGCGGCGGGTACATCAAGCGCACCAGGAGTGACAACTACCGCAGCCAGCATCGCGGCGGACGCGGCGTCCGCGGCGCTCAGCTCCGCGCTGACGATGTCGTCGAGCATTTCTTCGTCACGACGACGCATCACTGGCTCCTCTTCTTCACCGATAAAGGACGGGTCTATCGTGCGAAGGCGTACGAGTTGCAGGAAGGTGGCCGCGACGCGAAAGGTCAGCACGTCGCAAACCTGCTCGCTCTGCAGCCTGATGAGCAGATCGCCGAAGTCCTCGATATCCGCGATTACGGCGTTTCGCAGTACCTCGTGCTCGCCACCCGCAAGGGTCTTGTCAAGAAGACGGCTCTGCCCGAGTACGACACGAACCGCACGGGAGGGATCATCGCGATCAACCTCCGCGAAGGGGACGAGCTGAAATCGGCTCTTCTCGTGAATGACGACACCGATGTGCTGATGGTTTCGAAGAAGGGGATGTCGGTCCGATTCACGGCGACCGACGAAGCGCTCCGGCCCATGGGGCGCAGCACCTCTGGCGTTATGGGCATGACTTTCCGTGCCGGCGACGAACTGCTGTCCGCTTCCGTGCTCGGAGACGATGAAGGACACAACTATGTCTTCGTTGTCACCGAAGGTGGATTCGCTAAGCGCACCACAGTCGACCAGTACCGGGTACAGAACCGCGGGGGTCTCGGCATCAAGGTCGCGAAACTCGAAGAGGGCGGTGCCCGCGGCGACCTCGCAGGCGCTCTCATCGTTCAGGAGTCCGACGAGGTCCTCGTAGTTCTGGCATCCGGAAAGGTGGTTCGCTCGGGTGTCTCCGAGGTGCCAGCCAAGGGACGTGACACCATGGGGGTCGTGTTCGCACGCTTCGGCGCCGAGGACAGAATCATCGCGGTCGCTAAGAACAGCGAGCGCAATCTGGACTCGAGTGCCGCGGAGGATGTGGCGAACGAAGAGGCACCGGCCGGTCCGGGAAAGGAAGAGATCGCCGATGAGTAGTGTCGCTGAGAAGCTTGCCCGTAAGTCTTCGAAGCCTGGGTCCACGAAGCAGGTGAGGCTCAAGCTTGTCTATGTCGACTTCTGGTCGGCGGTGAAGCTTGCTTTTCTCGTGATGGTGGCGCTCGGTATCGTGCTCATCGTCGGGGCCTTCCTCGTCTACATGGTGGTGGCATCGACGCCGATCTTCGACACCGTCAGTAGTTTGTACGGTGAAGTTTCGGGTGACGAGAACTTCAGGATCACCGATGTCCTCGGGCTTGGACAGGTACTCGGCCTCGCTCTGGTGCTGGCCATTTTGAACATCGTCGTCGGCACGGTGCTGGGTGCGATCGCGACGATCTTGTACAACCTCAGTGTGCGCATCACCGGTGGAGTCCTCGTCGGTTTCGCCAACCAGTAGACGATTCGCTCTTCGGCCGCTCCGTACGGTAAAGTCGAAGCTGCTGTTTTCGGGGGCTATAGCTCAGGCGGTTAGAGCGCTTCGCTGATAACGAAGAGGTCCCAGGTTCAAGTCCTGGTAGCCCCACTGGAGCCCCGCAGGGCTCCAGTGCCCCGTTTGGACGTCTCCGCTCTTCTGACGTGTGTCGTGGGCACTGATTCGGCGCGCGAGCGCCGAATGTCCGGGCGACGAGGTTGGCTTACGACCGCAGCCCCGGTGGTAACAACTCAACACAAGATGATTAGCCAACGACGTGCCCCGCTGAAGCGGCGGCGCATCAAAAGCACGGGGACGTAGCTCAGTTGGCAGAGCGCCTGCTTTGCAAGCAGGATGTCAGGGGTTCGATTCCCCTCGTCTCCACAAGAAGAAAGGCCGACCCTCGGGTCGGCCTTTCTTATTCGGATGAGCGAGCAAGAAGCGTCTCGTTTAGACCGACCACGAACCGCTCGGTAGAGTTTCTGTGGCCGCTTTCGTGCGGATCAACAGCGTTTGGACGGTGGGCGAACTTTGAGAATCGGCATCCTGACTTCGGGCGGCGACTGTCCTGGTCTGAACGCGGTGATCCGCGGTGCAGTACTGATGGGTGACCGGGTTCACGGTGCGGAGTTCGTGGGGTTCCGCGACGGCTGGCGTGGTGTCGTGAACGGGGATGTCACGCCGATCAGTCGTCACGACGTCCGCGGGCTTTCGCGCCAGGGCGGAACGATTCTCGGTTCCTCGCGTACCAACCCGTTCGAGGGCGAGAACGGCGGGCCCGAGAACATTCGTAAGGTGTTTGCCGAGCATGGTGTCGACGCGCTCATCGCGATCGGCGGTGAGGGGACACTCACGGCAGCCAGACGACTGTCCGATGAGGGCATCAACATCGTCGGTGTGCCGAAGACGATCGATAACGACCTCGCTGGAACCGATTACTCCTTCGGGTTCGACACGGCGGTCGAGATCGCGACGGAAGCGATCGATCGGGTTCGCACCACTGCTGAATCGCACAAACGTTGCATCCTCGTCGAGGTGATGGGGCGGCACGTCGGTTGGATCGCGCTGCATTCCGGTATGGCCGCGGGTGCCCACGCGATCCTGATCCCTGAACGGCCCGTCGGGATGGACCAGATCTGCGAATGGGTAGAGAGTGTTCGCGACCGCGGTCGGGCGCCTGTTCTTGCGGTGTCTGAAGGGTTCCGCCTCGACGATATGACGGAGGAGCACTCGCACAAGGGTCTCGACGCCTTCAACCGTCCCCGCCTCGGCGGAATCGCAGAGCTACTCGCTCCCGAGATCGAGGCGCGTACAGGCATTGAGTCACGCTCTGTGGCCCTCGGACACCTGCAGCGGGGCGGCGTGCCTAGCGCCACCGACAGGGTGCTCGCAACGCGGCTGGGGATGCACGCCGTGGATGCGGTCGTCGGTGAACAGTGGGGAACGATGGTCGCCCTCCGCGGAACCGAGATCGTCCACGTTTCGATCGCCGAGGCAACCGGCGGATTGAATCTCGTGCCGGATGCCCGCTACGACGAAGCTGCGCTGCTTTTCGGATGACATCGAAAAGGGAGGGCCCGCACCACATGGCGCGGGCCCTCCCTTTTCCTGCTTGCGACTGGTTAGGCCGTTGGCTCGACTTCGCCAGGTGCAGCTTCAGGCTCGTCGTCGGCGATCCAGAGATCGTCATCGGCGCGGAAGGTCTGCCATGCGGCATATGCGACGCCCGCAAGAGCGACGATACCGACGCCGATGAGCACAAAGGTGCCTGCACCGGGGCCTGTCTTCTCCTGCTTGACCGCCTTGCCTTTGGTTACCGAAGCGACAGTCTCGCCGGCTTTGCCACGGGCCGCGTTGAGAACCGAGCTCGCCGATCCGACGACTCCCGCGACGGCGGGGATGACACTCATTTCGACCGCACCGACCACCGTGTTCAATGCCTTGGTGGTGACGCTACGACCCCGGTCGACACTCGGACGCACTTTGTCGTCATATGTGGTCTGCACCAGAGGAACCACCTCTTCGCGCGTCAAGTGACCTGCCTGGCGGGACGCCTCGCGGATCACCGCCGTCGCGCGGTCGAGGACCTGCTGCTGCTCTTGCCAGAGATCTTCCGCGTGGCCCTTAAGCTTGCGGAGCTCTTTCTTGCGCTTTCGGGAAAGACCCATGCTCTTCGCCTCCAAATGCGTGAACGCTCGCGTCGCTCCATCTTGCCATTTAGTGCGCTGGGAGCGACCTGAGGGTTTGCCACGGCTCGGTAGGATCGAGGCATGACTTCCCACACCGCAGTCGCGACGCTGCACACCACGCAGGGCGATATCCGAGTCAACCTCTTCGGAAATCACGCTCCGAAGACAGTGCGTAACTTCACAGGCCTCGCAACTGGGGCTATCGAATGGGCCGACCCGACGACCGGTGAGAAGCGCTCGGACCCGCTCTATGCGGACCTCGTGTTCCACCGCATCATCCCCGACTTCATGATCCAGGGTGGCGACCCTCTCGGAACCGGAACCGGCGGTCCCGGGTTCCAGTTCGACGACGAGATTCACCCCGAACTCGATTTCACTCAGCCGTATATCCTCGCGATGGCGAACGCCGGCACGTACGGGGGCCGCGGCACGAACGGTTCGCAGTTCTTCATCACGACCGCTGCAACCACTTGGCTGCAGGGGAAGCACACCATCTTCGGTGAGGTCGCCGACGACGAGTCGCGCGCTGTAGTCGACAAGCTCGGAAGTGTTCCCACCGATGGCCGTGACCGGCCGCTCGAGGAGCAGAAGCTGGTCAGTATCGACATCAGCGAGTCCTGAGCGTGGCGAGCGGAGGCGTGAATCGCACGTGGCGGCGGTTCGTCTCCGTGGTGGCACCATCGGCTACGAATGTGCTGATCACGGTCACTCTGCTGGTCTTCCTGGTGCAGTTGCTGCCCGGGATCGGAGCAGCGGTGACGGGTGCTTTGCTCTATTCTCCCGTCTACTCGATTCCGTCGACGGGATATCCGTTGGAGCCGTGGCGTCTCGTGACGGTTGTGTTCGTGCACTCGACCCAAGTGATCTTCCATGTCGGGTTCAACATGCTCGCGCTTTGGCTATTCGGACGGCAGCTCGAAAGCATGCTCGGCAAGGCTCGATTCGTCGCGCTCTACTTCATCTCCGCTCTCGGAGGATCTGTTGCGGTCCTCTATCTAGCAGGTACTGGAACCGCCGTCGTCGGGGCCTCTGGCGCAGTATTCGGGCTACTAGGCGCGTTCTTCGTCCTCATTCGGAAGCTCGGAGGTAACGCGACCGGCCTTCTCATCGTCATCGCGTTGAATCTCGGGCTTGGGCTCTTCGTCGGCTCGATCTCGTGGCAGGCACATGTGGGCGGACTCATCGTCGGCGCGCTGGTGGGGTTGATCTACGCGCAGACGCGGCACCGCCGCCTGAAGAATGCGCAGATCGCCCTGCTCGTCGGCTTGACCGTCGTGCTCTTCCTCGCCGGGATTCTGCCAGCGCTGACGAGCTGAATTATCCACAGCCGTCTCCACAGTGTGAATAGAGTTACACCCGTGTAACTCGTACTGGGGACAGCTCGAAACCGTACAAAGAAGAAGGGCTGGTGAACACTCACCAGCCCTTCTTCTCAAGTAGTGAACCCGTTAGCGCCACTGGGTCGTCATAAGGAACCCGATGAAGGCGATGCCGAATCCGATAAGGATGTTCCAACTCTCGAGATCGGGGATGGGGAACGCGCCCTGGCTCACGTAGAAGACGATGACCCAGGCGAGGCCGAGAAGCATGAAACCGAACATGATCGGCTTGAACCACACCGGGTTCGGCGCTGCATCGCCCGTGCGTTCCTCGGCCGGTCGGTTCGCGCGGGGAATTCTGGAGCTGGGCATGCGAGAAAGTCTAGCAAAGCGCCGGAAACTACAGCCAGAAGCGTGCCGCTGACACCGTAGGATTCCCGGGTGACAGTCGAGGGAACAGAGCGGGAGCCGCGCCATGGTGTGTCGGTCATCGGCGTGCTCGGCGAGTTGCTCATCACAGCCGGTGTGCTGGTGCTGCTGTTCCTCGGCTGGCAGCTGTGGTGGAACGACATGATCTTGGCCGCATCGCAGACAGCGGCGGCCGAGCAGCAGAGTCGCGAGTGGCGCGACGATGTGGAGACGGTTCCGTCTGAGCCGGCCCCGTCACCTGTTGCGCCAGGAGAGCCGGAGTACTTCGGTGAGCCCGTCGTGGCCGCCGAACCTGGGCACCTCGATGTCATCGCCAACCTCTACGTCCCGCGCTTCGGAGACGACTATGTGCGTACCGTTGCTCAAGGCACTTCCACCGACGTGCTCAACAGCACACGTCTTGGTCTCGGTCACTACGACGGCACGCAGATGCCGGGAGAGGTCGGTAACTTCGCGGTGGCCGCTCACCGAAGCGCGTATGGCGGTGGGCTCCATCTCATCGACGAGTTCCGCTTGGGGGATCCGATCATCCTCGAGACCGCTGACGGTTGGTACACGTACCGTTTCACCAATCTCGAATACGTCCTCCCGACGGCCGTCGGAGTCATCGACCGAGTGCCTCAGGATTCCGGTGCGGTGCCCACCGATCGTTTGATCACTCTGACGAGTTGCAACCCGCTGTTCTCCACGAAAGAGCGCATCATCGCCTACGGCGTCTTCGACTCATGGCGCCCCCTCTCGGCCGGCCCGCCGGCCGAGCTCACCTATTCGGCGGAGGAGGCGGACTGATGTACGCAGCCTTGTGGAGAGTTCTGCCAGGACCGTGGTGGTTGAAGGTTCTGATCCTGCTTGTCGTAGTGACCGTCGTGTTGTTCGCTCTTGCGAACTGGGTCTTCCCATGGATCGATGGAATGCTTAACCCTCAGCCCGTGACAGTTGAGAACAACGCCTGAGGAGGTGACCGTGTGACTCGCATCCTGGTCATCGACAACTACGACAGTTTCGTCTACACCCTCGACGGATACCTGCAGCAGCTCGGAGCCGAAACGGACGTCATCCGCAACGACGACCTGTCTGAGAGCGAGCTAGAGGAGACGCTCTCCCGCTACGACGGGGTGCTCATTTCGCCGGGTCCGGGCAAGCCGGTCGACGCGGGGGTCTCGATTCCTGCGGTCCGTGTCGCAGCCAATTCGGGATTGCCCCTGCTCGGTGTCTGTCTCGGTCACCAGGCGATCGCCGAAGCACTCGGAGGAGTCGTCACTAACGCGGATGAGCTCATGCACGGCAAGACCTCGACGGTGCAACACGACGAGAGTCCGTTCTTCGACGGGGTGCCACAACTTTTCACGGCTACCCGTTATCACTCGCTCGCAGTGGTCGACGCGACCGTACCGGAGGAACTGACCGTCACGGCGCGGACGCAGGGCGGGGTGATCATGGCTCTTCGACACAGCGACCTCCCGATATACGGCGTCCAGTTCCACCCCGAGTCGGTTCTCACCGAGGGAGGCTACCGGATGCTCGGCAACTGGCTCGCGGTAGCCGGGAACGTCGACGCGTCAGAGAAAGCGAAAGCGCTGAACCCGCTGATTTCCGCTCGAACCGACTGATCAGGTCCCGTCGCAATACGTCAGGGTGATCTCCGAGTTCTGCGGAACCGTGCCCGGGGCGAGAGACTGAGCGACGACGACGTCTGACGCTTCCCCGCAGCCGCTCGTGCGAGCCACCGCTACGCGGAGTCCGAGTTCGGGTCCTTCGAGCTGAATGCGCGCCTCACCGATCGTCAGGGTGACGACATCGGGTATCTGGACGAGGCCGTCGGAAGCGATGATGTTCACAGTCGCCCCTTCGGCTACCGGCGTTCCGGGCTGAGGGTCTGCATCTATGACCGTGTCGGCGGGGATGTCGGGCGAGTGCTGCGTGGTGACCTGGCCGACGACGAAACCGGCGTCAGTCAGAGCTTGCTGCGCGGCGGCGACACTCATATTGGCGATCGACGGAACTGCGAGCTGATTGGGGCCCGTCGAGACGTAGACCTCGACGGTGTCGCCCACGCTCAGGCGGGTCCCGGCGGGCGGATCGGTGCTGATCACGTTGCCCGCTTCGACCGTGACACTCGCTTCGTCTTGTGCTTGCGCTACCAGCTCAAGTGATTGC
>Ga0210040_10003142_pt1 | contig 22561 bp, 10 predicted proteins | sample CryGeyCG12114_NA_FD_185462 | JGI IMG/M metagenome (GOLD analysis project Ga0210040, IMG submission 185462) | Groundwater microbial communities from aquifer - Crystal Geyser CG19_WC_8/21/14_NA (SPAdes) (version 2) | ecosystem: Environmental > Aquatic > Deep subsurface > Groundwater | place: USA...
GGAAAAAATTGGTTTTAGCGGCGCCTCACCGATTTTGACAAGTGACACATCAAATGAAAGGGCTCGACGAGCTGAGTCCGGCAAAATTACTTTTATTGGGTGCAAACAACTTTTAAAGGTAGTAATTAAGGATTAAAGTTAAAATTTAACACTATGAAATACATTAATAATGATAGTAAATATTGGTTCCTATGGTTATGACGAGAAATTTTCCTTATCTTCGTCTTCCTCTATGTATTCAATTAGAGACAATGCTTCCCAAAATGCCTCTAAAATGTCTTTCCCCTCGGATTTGCATTTTTTTTGACCATATAATGAGCTAAATAGCCCGGAAAACTTTTTTTTTTCCTACTATATTCCGGACAGAAATATTTCAAGTGCCTCCATGTCGATTCAATTGAATTTGTGTGAGCCCCAGTTTCTGGGTCCACGAAGTTGACGCTATGGTTCACTGTCATATGCTCGAATCCTTCATCATTTAAGCAATTGTATGCTTTCCAGCAGTCCGAAATTATTGTTGTTCCAGGTAGGACCCATTCCTTTATTACTTTGAGCAGCGTTGGTGTATCTCGTTTCTCGACTGCACTAAAAAAAACCCGTCCCGTCTCTCTTTCAATGCCTCCAAAGACCCACTGTCCGTCCACATGATGACCTTTGTTGTATTTTCTCCTTCCAAATTTAGATTCATCAATTTCTATTATTTTGCCAGGACCTCCAATTTTCTCTGAGCTGTACATTACATCCTGCTCTAAGACCTATCAATTTAAAATTAAGAAATCAGTCTACCGGATCGAGGGGGGACGCTGAAGAGACTTTTGCTTCACACAACCCCTCGTTTGAAGGAATCTGGAAAGGCCCGCCGGAAATCGCCTTCGGCGATTACCGAACCCAAGGCCTTCCCAGCTCCCTTCTGCACTCGGGCCTGTGCTCGAAAAGCCTCCCCCACTCCCCCCACACCCCCCTCGGCCAGATTAGAAATTATCCTCAGGTATGGGCGGAGCTCCTACATATCTGGCGGAGCCTTTTCGCGTCGCAGTTCTCGTTTTGATTGGAATCACAGGTCTCACACGCCGCGCTATTATGGGCGCTACGCGCCTAGCGCGGCACGTTCGCCTTCTTGCGGTTTTGTTCTTATTGTTGTTGGTATGTTTACCTCTCTAAGAAACCCGAGCCAATTGGTTATAGTTTCCAAATTCACATCCAACTCCCATGCAATAGCCTGCCTCTCGTAATTGTACAACATCATGTACGTAACTGCCATTATTGTCTTCATGGGCAGTTTGCTTTTTGCAAACCAAGATTTGTGTCTTATTGACACCACTCCTTGGCACTGATGTTTTCCCTTTTTCCCTTTGATCAATTTCCAGCACCTCCAAAACGAGTTTACTCTTTTCATTTGCCCATCACACTTCGGACAATTCATTGTGTTTTTTAACACTCCCCTTTGCATGAAATATTTTATCATTTTCTCCTCATCCTCGCAAAAAAGTAGAATTCTTACTAAATTAAAGCCAGAATCCATTTTGAAATCGTAAATTAGAAATAAATTAAGAAATGTGATTCAACCTGAAACCTCAAAAATGAATTTCTGATTTGTCACCAATTTGACCATGGGCTTATTCATTATACCATGGGACTATCCATAGCAACCATAAATTATGCACCAATGCTGTATGTTAATTACGCAATTAAGTCGTTAATTGTCAGTTAAATATGCGTTTGCCCTCCATGAGAGTTATATATTCTGAACCAGCTCGTCAAGCCGGTTCATTTGATGTGTCGCTCGTCAAAATCGCTTCTACGGAGCTGAAACCAATTTATACCGTTTTCAGGTTCCCGATACCAGATACAGAAGACGCAAGAAATCCAAAAAAATTCGGATGCCCTAATTAAAAAGTAAGTAAAAATGTAAAATTTCTATTCTATGTTTAAAATAAAATCAAAACTCAAACCGACAAGGATTTTGGTACAACAACAACCTCTCTTGTTTTAATCAACAATTTTAGCTTATATGGAGGAAAATCCTGCAAAAGTGGCCACCGTTTGGTAAGGTAAAAATCGTACATTCTCTCTGTTTTGTTAAATAATTTTCTTTACGTTTTTTAATATGCAGGAATATCCTGATTAGCCAGGTCTTGGCTATGGTAATTAGAAACAATAGGAAAACTTGCTATTCATTAGCATAACGGTAAGTATTTTTCTACTCTAAAAATGTAGTAAGTAACTAATTTTAACTTTAATTGCTAATTAATTAAATGCCCTAACTCTAATCTTATTTTTACAGGTACCAATGGATTCTCTAGGACCAGAGGAACTGGAAACATATAACATAAGGTAAGAACATGCATTTTATACCTTATTAATCAGGTTTAAATTAATTATTCATTAAAATAATTCATATTTGTTGTTTTTTGCAGGTTCATCATATCCAGGAGGAGACGACGACTTCAGGGACATCTTGGACTTCAGGATTCGGTCCACGGGCTCGGAAGGAAGAAGGATCCACGTCCACGGAAAGCCCACAATCAGGATCAGGAACGCTGGATCAACACAGAAGAAGAAGAGGACCCAAAGAGTGCAGAAAAAAGGTAAGCTGTAGTCCAATTCACTCTACATGCAAAGAGTGGGACTACTTTGCTGTGTATTTTTCTTTTCAGGTACGCCGAAATTCCAGGATTTCAGGTAGAGGAAGAAGAAACCCGCCGAAGAATCACGTCACAAAAATTAACATGACACCCGTATTAGAATTAAGTCCAATTCCATCTGTAAGATGAATTAAGTCTTCTGTGGAATAAACCTATACTTAAATACATAGCTATTTGTGTAGATTCCGATTATTTCATAGAATAGAGTGTGCATCTATTGCTAGCTTGGAGGCTTTGGGAGTCAGGAGGCATAGAGGATATTTGCACACAGCTACAATATTATATGTTTATTTTTATGCTGAACTGATTCGGGGATATTTAACCCTATTCCATTCTGAGATGATTAACGGATAAATGATTGTATAAACATTTGCTAAATGAGGTCTAAAAGTCTCTTTTGAAAAAAATGTATTGATAAACTTTCCATAGTGAACGAGTAAAATAAGGTCAACTATATAGACTTTCGGCTAGGCAGTATTGGTATGGCATTATTTCGCTTGGCGTATGGTGTTAAGAAATTTTATTGCCCAGTTATTCAAATACATTATGCTTTTACGGTTTGTTTTCTTTTACCCAACGGAGATTTATCGTCTGCTTTATGCGTTTTGTACTTGTGCAAGGTATGAGTGCATTTTAATGAAAAGATGAAAACTTGGTTCTGAGTTTCTAGCTCGAGACTACTGCTAGATTCAATCAACTTACACTCAAAGCAACTTAGATAGTGTGTTCAACAATTAAGCAACAATAATTAAAATTATTAAAACAACAAAGGCCGAATATGGATATAATAATAGTTCATATACAACAATTATATTATTTATAAGTTAGGCGTAAAGGTTGTGTTGAATTGGCTCAAGTAACTTTTTATAATTATTTTGCCTTGTTTTCATTCCTAGTTCGGGGCCTTTAGGATCTCTAAAGTCGCTTATGGACAGCTCGCAATATTTTGTGGAACACATACTATTTGTGTGCCCTGCTATCAAAAGTCACACAAATATCGTTCCATGGAGTACAAATAATGTACTCTCTTTAGAGGGATGAATGTATGTATGTAATGGGAGGGCGAACAAATTTGTTTGGTGTCCATCCACACACCGTTGAGGTCTTTAGACCATCCGTCAATTATGCAAAATAATCTGATATTCGAACTTGATGTTGAAATTTTGATCTTGATGTGATAAAAATAGTTCAGTTTGATCAAAATCTATCGATTCTAAAAGTAACAAATATGCACTTCCATGAAGCAAAAGTAAACTATTTTTAAATGCTATAAATATATATCTACTCCTCGCCTTTGAAATGAAATTCAATAACAATGATTAAGAACTTATTATTCCTAGGTTGTATAACCTGCAGCTCCTTGATATTTCGTATCACAGTATGATTTCATAACCACAGTAAGATGTAAATCTAGAACAACGTGATCATGCATCAGCACAATGAAAGTAAATCAATCTGCAATTTTCATTGCCTTATCTGTTTCTCAGGAGTTCATTATTTTATCATCAATCAATCTGTCTTAATTAAAACATTTTATTGCTGCAAAATTTATAGAAATTTTTGTCAAGGTATTTGAATCATATAAAAATAAAAATATATAGATAATGTGTATTATTCGCCTCCCCCGTTTTCTGACATAAAGACCTAAGAATAGTAATCTACTTCTATGGAATAGACATAATTATGGTATTTTCCAAAGGATAAAATCAACTAACCTACACTGCCATTAGAAGTAGAATGGGTACAGTCATTGATACGGTCCATGTCCAGTTAAAAAATGTTTATTTTGGTGCAATGCATTACATGCATTACTTGAGGAAACATTATATACCAAACGTGCGTTGTCACTTCCCTGTTTATTTCTGTAGTCTGTCAATACTTCCTAATGAAATGCCATGAACTTGTGGTATACAGTACAGTGGTCTAAATTAGAAGTACCCATATATCACACAGACCATAAGGACTCATATTTTAGTTCAAAATGGCTACAATACAATAAATGTTTAGTAAGGATTAAAACCAAGCTTGTCAAGTCATTAGTATTTCCTGCATTCGCTCAAAATATCTCTTCATCCTGCAAAGTAAATATTCTCCAAAGGGTTGTATTTGTACTGTCCATTGAAAAATGGTCTATACTGTACCGACTGTAGCTTACTGGAGCTAAATTAATTGAAGAGTGCTATTTATCGTCCATATAGTGTATTTATTGATCACGGTGATTTTTCATCGAGAAAAAGGATTGCACGCATTAAAATTAAAAGCAACTTGTAATCTTCGATCGAGTCCAAAGCAGTGCCTGAATGTGAAAATTAGAAAACGACACTTGTCAAGTGTGACACTCAAATATGGGTTATATGAAAACAGATTTTCAACCCCAGCAGACCCCAGACACCGAGATATGTTAAAAACATAGCAAATACCATAAACCTACTAACACGAGAGCAAAATTGACAGCATTTAGTTTCTGTTGTCTTTTGAGGTTCTATTGGCAAACAGTATTTTTTTACTAAAGGACTCATGAAACTCTTTGAGAGAAAACCAAGATTATTGACTTTCCACATAGTGTAGAAATGTGCAAAATTGTCATCACTACAATTCTTGCTAGCTCGCTCACTTAGTTAGTAAGGGAATGGTTTAATGCATGGCTTTAATGTCGCGTTAAATTCTCTACTGCATAAATATACTGCAGGAAGTGGTCCATACTGCGCAAATACAGAATTAAAAAGTTTTATGTAAAACCTACATGCATACCGTAAATAACTATAGGCATTGGACCATCTTGAATCCCAGGAGCTGTATAGGTACGTCCATTTCCCACTGTTGTGAAATGAATTACTTCAAGCTCTATACCTAATGACAACATCCATCTGTCCGTAGTAAATACAAACGAGTGAAAAGTTAAATTTACGATTTGTGAATGTGCCATCTACAAACATGAGCTAGTATGTCCACTGTACATTGTTGATGTCGTTCCGCTGACTGTAAACAATGAGAGGAGATGTCAGAACTATAACATACACATGAGTACACACACACACACGTTTGAGCCTCCTGTTTACGTATTGATAAGTATGACCATCTAATGAAATATTCATAGCCAAAATTTAGTAGATACATACAAAAAATGATAATAGCTCGAGAACTTTGTATACTATAGTGTGGTGTGTTGTGTACTCTAGCTTGTAACATTGTAGCGGTTTTCAAGATCATATATAAGCAAGTGAGGACAAGGTAGTCGGCTCCAGTACCGTATCTTAATCATCTTAACTTGGTCAGACAACAGAGAAATCTTATTATAAATTCTTTGACACAACTTTTAAAATATGCGCACTGTACGTCACTCTGTTTATAGCATGAGTTATGCAGTAGTAGTGTAACATCATTTCTCAGTGCTCCATTTCAGACTATTCTCAGTTCACTCCACTCACACAGCTGCACTAACTATCCTACTAAAAGATTCGTTCATTAGTGACCCTGTGTTTTTGTTCCACACAGCCACTGCAATCTTTCAATCACACTCGTGTCACTGCATTTTCCATTGCCAACATGAAGCTCTCCGTATACTGGCTCCTAATCGGAGTCAGTATGATTTCCCCTCGTGGCACCCAAAGTTCCGTCACACGGACCCGGAACTCTGACATATCCTTTCTCACCAGTGTTTACAATAACTATATTAGACCAGATTCTCACAAGAATCACCAAATCCAACACCAACGTTTGAACTCAGTGTCCAAAATATTTGTGCTCTACAACTCATCTGGTATCGATAAAGAGATGCAAAAAGAGCTTGTCAAAGCCGCATTCATGGCTTTGCGTGACATAGATGAGGAAGATATAGACCCTAGGTTTATAGATCTTTCGGTTTTAGAAAATTCCCAACTAATGGATCAAAGTGCTATGGCCACAGTGGCAAAATGGATTCACGGAAATGGTACGAATGTGATCGTGTCTCTACTGCATGGGCAATCTTTAAAATCCTTTTCCCTTGTGTACCAAACTGTAGTGAATGAGAAGATCAAAGCAGATCAATATTTAATGCAAAGTGACCAAAAAAATCCATCCAGCGAGTTGACTGTTGTGACTCCCAGGATCTATCCAAAATCCTGTGTCGTGTCTGGTGTTAAAGTGCTCAGCTTACAAATGAGTGAAATTAGCTTAGCAGTGGCTCTACTAAACAGAGTGGAGAAAGTTGGAGTGCATACGCTCATTCCTGTAATAGATGACAGCTCGTACCAACTCCACCTTTTACAGGAATTTGTGAAACAAGGGGAGTTGCGGAACAAGCGCATTCGGTTCACTGCTCCAGTTTTCCTGTCCCAATCGGGGCATTTGGCCCGGCTCAGTGACATGCTCAAAGAATACACAGGGATCAAGGAGGAGACTGTGTATGTACATGATGCACAATATGTGCGAGCCGGAAATTTGAGCGAGTCTTTTGGAATTTTACTGTTAGCATCCCAGGGAAGTCATCATGCTATGCAAGCAGCTGCACAAAAAAAACACATTCATTTGGGTTGGTTTTCACCCGATTTTATTGAGCATGAAGAATGGGCAAGTCAAAACAGAGATCATAGGCATTTGAACGCTGTGGGCGAGTCAAATGGAAACTTTAGTGTGGGAATTGAAAACAATTTTTATGGAATGTACTCTGTGGCATTTGTGGGATCAAAAGAATGGGACAATGCAGAGAGACGTCGTGCTTTACTCGAAATATCCACATATACAGGCAAGTGTTTGAGCAATATAAGTTTCATTTACAGCTTCAATTTGTATTACATGGGTGGATAATACACACTATACACACACATGTAATCCAATTCCAACAGTAGGGGTTGTTATGTATACACTTCTTGAGTTTTACTGATCAATTAGCATCTGCAGATGCTCTTTAGTGACTACCATGAATGGTGCGACCAATGCACGCATTCAATATACTTTCGCTAATAGTATGCTCTAAGAATGTATTTTGACGAGTGTTCTGGTTGGATCTGATTCTTATGTCTGTCCAAAAGACACAAGCGATAAATAGAATGAACTTGGCTTGCTCTGATTATTGCGATTTGAAGCCGGGGAGGCCTCATCTTGACATTTCCCTCAAGATTGCTTTCTCAAATACATACACACTAGTGATTAGCATGGAATCTATGTTCATATGCATAAAACACTGGGAGTTCTGCTATTTCCAGTACAATCCAAATAATGACCCGAGTATATATTATTTATAGCTCGTGGAATGAGTTCCCATTAGTAACAAGAAAGGATTTTCCGGCCCAAACTGGTTCAACATTTAGCATTCTTTGGTCTTTACAATTTACACAGTTACAAACTTAACCTACTTAAGTACAGACACAGAGCATGTAAAAATGACCATTAAGAAAGTGGGTAGGAAGAGGAAATTCGTTGAATGTATTAATTACTTTGGGGCAGAGTGAAACTGATTCTAACAGTCTGCAGTGAAATGAATTTTCGTCAAAGAAGTTTATTTAGCTAGTAATAAGGTGAGCAAGCTTTTTTTCACACGCTGTAGTACTACGTGGTGTGGACGTGGAATGTATACATGCACGTTACATTATGCATGCACCCTTCACATTATTATGCATCATAAGATCATCATTTGTCAAGCTCAATCAAGGTGAAGTAGTATATATCGTTGCTGTCATCACAAATAGCCGATTGACATAAAAGCCAATCATGGTTAGTAGTGACAGGAGAACAGCACAGGTTAGTCGGCTTTAGTCTAACCTCAACATATTCAAGTATAGACGCTGATTTAGTGAATAGATAACTTATTGCTAATTTTTGCACAGATTTTTTAACCTTTCTGCGATAGTTAATAATCATAGCATATATTTTTAATAGCTGTGTGTCGTAAAGTAAATTGCAATCAACTTAATTCCCCCTAGTAAGAAATAACTTGCTAAACGTTTTAAATCATTGAAGCAGTAAAACCCCGCTAATAAAAACTCCAGCATGGTGAAAGTGTATTAGTTAGGTAAAGTTTTTTCTGTAATCGGCGTTCCAGGTACTCTTAATAATATCATCATCGCCGTCGATTGAAAAAGTCTTACAATGTAAGTCCGAACTCCGAAGTATGTTCCTAAGCAATTTTCTTCAAAACAGTTTTTAAGTCTTCCTTAGACCCTCTAGTATATGCACCTGAAATATTCCCATCCGATGCTCATTCGTTTGTCAGTAACAGTCGAACAAAGAACCCGGAAAAATTAGGCCCAAAAAAATCGAAGTCCATTTTTCGACTTTTCATACGGAAAATAACACGTAAAAATTCAGTGAAGACAGGGTCCTTCACTACTTTTTTTCTCTCATTTAACTCCATGTTAAATTTTTTTTAACGAATTTTGTTATTGTGAAGCTCAACGGCCGCATCGGATTACAATATTTTGTAGGCATGTACTAGAAGATATTTTAAAGACTTTAAGTCTGTTTTCAAGAAAATAGCTCGCGAACGCATTTCGGACATGCATTTGTAGAATAATAGTGTTTAATAAATTATAAATTCATAACCTGCCAGTAAAGTTAAACTAATTTTCAAATATTTACAGCATCCAGTCCTCGAGCCGTAGTATCTGTCCTAGCGTATGACAGCGCTTTGGTGGCTCGAAATATTATGAAAAATGAGTTAAAATTGCCAATGACTGGATTATCAGGGGAAATCAATTTCGACCAAAATGGATACAGAGAAGGTGGCTCTTATTTTGGAATCTCTTCAGTTCCACCAACGTCTCCTTCACATGTCACTTTACTTCAACCTTCCACTTGGATTCTGGAAGACATTATTTCTGTAATGGAAGCCAAACCCGGCACAATCGTAGTGACTGATTACGATATTGCCACTTCATCCATTTTGACAAAATCCGAACTCATCTCCATTGCAAATCAAACAAAAGCGGCTGGATGTCATGATCATTTAATGAATATTCTCACACATGACCCATTCACACAGAAAGCATTCAATTACTATTTCAAAGAGAATAACCTTCCAAATGCAATCTTGGTGCCAAACCAGAATGGGTTTGGTGTCACATTTTTGTGTGTTCATGATCAGGAGGAACAAACCAAAGCAGAAGTTAAACGCGAAGCCGAACCATTTACTAGTTCTCTTCGGATTGCTTGCACTCCAGGGGGAAAGTATAGTGCGCCTATCAAATGTTTCCGATCACATTTCAATCTTCGCCAAAAAAGGAGCACCTTCGATCCATATGCTGGTTATGACAACGTAAACAGTGGTTGGGATAGTCACAACGTGCAATTGGCTAGAGATGATTCCGTGGGTAACATGTATTATCAGCAACCCCCACCAACTTATTATTATCCGTCTAGCAGTTATGGAGAAAGTTCCACCTATGGATCTTTAGCGACGTGAGCTGTTTTATGCATTTTTCAAAACATAGAATTACGCTTCTTTTAACTAATAACGTAGTGCTAGCCTTCGCCTTGAGATTTTAATGCAGCAAAAATGTTTATAGAAATACAATACAGATGAAAAACAATCAAAGAATGATTCTCATTGGTTGAGTTCGATAGCTTGAGCATTGCGCGCGCATGTCAAAGGCATTTTCTCTGTCTAACATTTCGAATTCGATGTACAACTTTGTAATTGATTCATTGATTGATTGATTTAATTGAGAACGTTTAATTATTATAAACGGTTGGTTCTTCAGCTGTTAATCTTTTTAAAACGTGTTCTAACGAACTAAAAGTAGTTACCTGAAATGCTGTTCGTTCTTTAATTTCATGTTAATGGTAAAGTTTATGAACTTTTAAACCAGGGGTAGAAACAGAAGGCGTGGAACGAAATTTTAACTTCTGTAAGTTATAATTTCTAACGTCTAATTTCCCAGAAAAATGGACATCCCCATCGACAGCGAGCCACCTTCAACCCCAGCACCACTAGCTCCCAAGCTTCCCGAGCTACGACAAGTTTTGAAAGCTGCTAAACCCTTCGTTGGCTCCTGCATTGGATCTACAACAGGTTGTGCTATGTGCGTTTTGGTACTAGGACGACTTCCACTTGGAGTGGTCCCTGCTGCATGTGCTGGTCCATGTTTTGTGGGTACATTTGGTAGCTGTGGATCATTGTTGGGCCGTGTCTTCTCCGAAACAACAGTGATTTGCACGGAATTATTTAAACAAGGATTTATAGATACCGAAACATTCATAGCTGATGCAGAATTTGGAAAGAAAATGTCTCAAGAGTCACAAACAGTTCTTCAGGTATATTTTTTTATCACATTCACTTTTATTAAATTAAAAAGTTTGCAATCATTCATTCTCTTGATTAGTATATATTGCGCAACTTGTATTATGCATACATAGACTAGAATCTAGAATACTAGAAGATTTAACAAATTACGAAACGACGAGCATTCTTTTTACTTTAATTACACACGATACGGAATTTTATAAATGTAAAAACTAATTTATACACAGGGATATCAAATTTTGGCGACCCCACTGGTGAAGTTTATGCAGATTTCATCTGTAGTATCTTACATAGTGTCCATCTTTGCGGTTCCATGGGCACACCATATGAAGTACTTGATGGGACATTCCACACATTTGAATACCCTAGGCTTTATAATTCACACTGTTGGAACTCCCGCATGTTATGTTGTTGGAAGAGCACATAATATGATGATGACAACAGTCTCCACTGATATCAGTGCAACCGTTTCTTTATTATTGTTATTTTTTACCTCGTTCCTACTGGCTGTAACGTTACATGCCATAATTACTAAAAAGAAAAGTGCTGTTGCTGAAGTTTTTCAAAGTTCACTAAATCACTTGCTCTTCTATTTCCATGCCATGGGAAGGAGAATGTAATAGACGATCACCATGAGCGAAGTCACACCTAATCCTACTAAGCACGTAAACTTCCTGCCAGACAGGCCTCGACTTCGACCAATGTTTCTGATTCTACTGGAACTACTCCCCATTCGTATTGAACCGGACTCCATGTCATCTGAGACACCATCTAATAGAGGTATATGATCTCGGGCTTCTGTATCTAAGTCAAGCGCCAACTGTAATGCAAAGAAACAGAAATTGTAAACACTATAAAACATCCATAGAATATATTTACAAGAGAAGAGATTGTAAATCGATGCCAAATGGATACATAATTTCCTTTTCCCTTTCAACTCAACTTAAAGAGTCTCTAAATGAATGAAAAATATTCAGACACTTAAAGAAATGAAAACGGTGTTGGTGTTATTAAGTATTTTTGACAGGTATAGACGGTAGCGCAAGACATTATTTAATGTACATGCATCAAGTTCCTTATTAGACTGTTTTAAAAACATTTCTTGTTTTCACTTAGTATTTAAGTAGTTAAAGAAAGAGCTTTCGACTATAATTCACATCATCAGTAATTTTGTAAGACGTTAGATAATATCACGTGTACAAATATTTATTTTTAATTTAGTACCGAATACCCAAGCTAAGATTCGGAATATCACTAGAATCACTGTATGAAATTAGAGACAGCTTTTTTAGTTACTATGCGATATATTTTTGGGAAATAACATAACGGGGCAAAAAGAAACGAACTGGGAAAATATAGGCATACTTTTAAGCATTGGAACTATCATTTTGCTTAATAGTTGCATTTATATAGGAAGTTTAACAAGCGTTTTCGTTTTCAAAATTAATCAGCAGTAGCAGTAATATTAACTAAAAAATGAAAGCCACGGAGAACTGGAATTCAAGTGCAGCTTTATCCGTTCTCCTTGATGATTTTGTAAACTCATGGCGCACAATGTTAGTCCCGCATAAAACTAGCTTATATATTATGATTAAGATCTTGCTTCTATAATGTAGTACATTGAATATTTGATATTTAAAGAAGTTGACTTAGACACTAAATTTGAATTTGAAAAATTCGGTACAAATTAAATCACTTTATTAACGTGTCAAACACCAAATCAACGTTGGTCTCCGTTAGGTGACATAACATAATCTAAGAGTAAGCATAAATTCGTCCGGCAGAAAAAAAAGTAAAACAGGTCCAATAAACATGAACATGAATTTTTCGAATTAAACTGAACAACAGGCAACAATAATAAACAATACATTTTCCCCCAGTGAATTAATTACAATTGCACCGAATATAGTTTTTCAGTGGACGTAAAACATCAACCATAGAGGTTCATCCATAAATTCAGACAAGTCTAGTCTCACTGATTGTTTAGACCAACTACTAATTCGACACTGTCTTTTGCTGCTGTTCTATTGCAACACATTCGCTTGGATCCTAAACTAATACTATTTACCGTAGGAATTCACTGAACGACGGAACTGAACTGATAGTGCTTTGCTTACCCGAATTTTATATCTACTGTGATTACAATAACCAGACTCTGATGTATTAAGTACGTTAATTATACATTGAGGTTGCTCATGAGCTTCGGTGTGGCAGAGTATTCCGGTATTCTAGTACCTTTTTGAGTTACCGGTGTTACAGCGTAAACGCTCGCTTTGAAATTGATTTTCTCAAACAAATAACATGGAAATTTTGGTTGCCATATGGCTTTACATACAGTTAGCGGTAACTCGTTACAGATCGTTTGAATTCAGTAAAGCGAAACATAACTTGAGTGATATAGGAGTGTGTTTGCCGGGAGTTCATTGCTGTAAAAAGTTACTGAATTATCGGAATATCCCGTTACCCTTGTACTCATGAGTACCCTTATTAAGTTAGTTGTAAACCAAATACGTTCACAAGGTGATGTTATTTATTAATTTTTCTTTTTATAGTTTTTAAGTTTTAGTACTTGATGTCCGAATAAATTCAATATCTATAACTACGAATACGGTAGTTTTCATCTTTTCAAATACATGAGTAATGGTACTGGCATATTTGGAATATTTGTAGTAACGACCAATTCATAAAATAGTCTAGTTTATAGACTGCTCGCCACAGTTTAAACAATTTTATTGCACTGAAATTCAGTTATTCATCGACGGAATAAATTAATTTGGTAACAAAAAAAAGAGTAGAGTAGAATACTCTGCTCACCGAGACCTTTCATTTGACGTATTAAAAACCAAAATCGGTGTAACGGGGTTGTACCCATAATATACTCTAATTTTATCTTACATGTTTTAATGTGCCCAACTTGGAAGACAGGGATTCGGCCAAAGATTCGTTGACTGATTCTAAGTGATCCTCATCTATAAAAATACACACAATAATAATTAAAATTAGATCATAACAATGACAAGCAACCCGCACAAGAGAACTAAAAAATAATTTTGAACCAGCTCTAATTAATACGATTCATAACCCGGACAGCCCACATTACCTATATTTACTTGACGATTCGAGTTCCTTCCGTTTCTAGCAGCCATTGTTGGATGGTTTTAATCCCTAATTTTAACTATTTTCTCGTTGAACAGAAAATGATTCCTCAAATTCTATCGAATTTATTACACAACACTCGCATAACATTAAAATCTGTAGTGATTCACTATAATTTAAATGAAGATAAAATATTTTCACTCTCGACGACTGTTATTTGTCAATTAAAATTTAAATGGCACTTCTTTTCTGTTGTTGATTATATGAATGTCTTTATTTTATTTTACTTTTACACGTCAACAAATGCTGTCTTGGTTCCCGCATTGCCGTTTTCTATGAGTATCAATTCATTGTCTTGTTCCATTTATTTGGGGCATCATAATTTACAAAGTATTTTAGCAGGTAGATTGCGCTGTAACTCATTTTGTAAAACTTGCAGGAAGATGTACTTGATTTCATGCAAGACCTGATTTTCGGTGGACCTTGTTCAACACTTTTCAGCATTTCGGAAACAACGAAATTTTTTGTATTGTTTAGACAACTCCTTCTGCCCCAATACAAATTATTCAATCAGTTATCCAAAGTTTCAAAACAAAGCAATGAAACCTACTGAATGCATGCTGCAAAAATATTTGCCTTAGTGAAAATATTTATGATTATCTTAACAATCTTAAGATTAACAAATGCTCTACGTACAAGTTTGAAAAATTCCAAAATCACTTGTCTAACACGCCTATTTATAAGTCGGTCGAGACTGGCCAGAAGTCTCTGCTGTTGTTTATCGGCATATTGAGCAGGTAAAATATCTTATTTACTCGGCACTTTGACAGACAATGGTGTGAAACGTTATATAAAACATCAAATGCCTATGTGCAGCACACGAATCCAAATCTTCAGTTGGGCGTCAATCTTGTTGGAACAAAATAGGAGCAACTGCTCATTTTCCTGTCCAAAAATCATTCCCAATAAATATTTCAACAACCGAGTTGGAGTTAATGATTTGAGTATAGGCATCATTTTTTAACACTACTGCAAACAAACAGTCGTAGTATAAATGCACCTGAGAATTCTTCTATCCATCAACTGGCTATTTTTTTACTTACCCTTTGGACAACGTTAGGAGCAAGGAACAATCGCTTATATTGTTGAAAACCAGTAAGCATCCTTTTTAGAGACCTGGCATGAAACATATTTATCTTATCAAACACGGTGATGGAGGTAATATGAGAGAACTGCGCAGTAATAATTCTTCAGCGGAAAAAATCTGAATGTTCCTAGCAGTAATTTTGGACTAAACAGTGAAAAATTTAAATTTACACATTGAACAGACTAACTCTAGCCGCACTTTAAGCTATTTGTGTACTTTTTTCTACATTTGGTTATATATACACCTCTAGCTAAACCTAATTATATATTTACTAAATGACTCTAATAATCTAATGACTTTATCTACACCTATACAGGTTCAAATTTTCGATTTTCGCTTTTTTCCTGAAACTTTGAATCCTTGATTTCTTTGTCCATGCAAAATGTTCAAAGATATGAACATAACATGTGCGCACAACGGGTGTAATCGGTGGTTTATCCATAATCGTTTGTTACACTTGATCACGATCATGCCTTTAGAAGCAACGAAAATATGAATTTTCGAAAACTTTGAGATTGTACATTTCGGTAAAGAAAAAGATCATTTACTTCGCTCGCATCACTCCAAGGAAAAGGTGAAAGAATTTTGATGCTTTGAAGGGAGCAGAACAGTCAATAAATAGGCCATAAGTCATGTGCCCAAGATTACATCGAAATCCTTGTCCATTTATGGAAAGCTATATGCACTTTTCTTCCTAATTTAAATATATGATTGATAAAGTTATGTTTAAAGTTTTTCTAAACTCATTTATGAATGCGGTTAGTTAGCCTTCAAATTATATCATGTAAACTGTCTATATCTATGCATAGAAAACGGAACAGAATACTTAAATGCATTTGGAACATTGTTTGCATTGAGAATACCATGTAATGAGTTTGTCTAGTTAGCAATGTATAAAGGATGCAGCAATGGCATCTCTTCTTGAGACAGTTGCTGAAATATTTTGTTTTTCAGAGGTGCGAACTGAGAAATATTATATTTTTTTCTCTAGGAAAACTGATGATGCAATCCACTGACTGCACGGAATGATTACATTAATACATGCATACCCTAAAAATCAATAGGAACTATAAAAGTTTGCGTGATAAGAGGTCTTCAGTTGGGAGGAAAAGGAGAATCATGAACATCCTAAATCGTAAAAAATGGAAGACAGGGCCACAAATTAATATTAAATATTGATCTTCCTGGCCTAATATAGAGATTGATAGTGTGCAAGTCATTAAAATATTAGAAATGCTAATGTTTAGTGATCAAGCAAGCCCAGTTATTGCTTTACGACTCGTACAACAACTCATCCAAACAATAAGTAGTGCATAACCAAAGTCGATATTTTCTATGGGGGCTCGACCATGAACGCAGCAAATATGTGGAATTGGGACTGTGTCCTTTTTCTGTTCATTCCTGAGTATCTTGGTTGAAACAAGGCAAGAATGTCGTAATGAGTAACTATAGATCAATAATTGGTTTCCATTTGTTGTAATCACATTCGTGGACTATAAAAGCGACAAATATGGAAATGAATCTGAATATCATCACCATCATTCATTGATTTTAGAATCAATAAAGGTATTTAAAATGGCTATACAGATAACACATTCACGCTGATAATTTACGCTGCATCTGTCCATCCTAATTAGTCGCATGATTAGTAATGTTAAAAAAACTTGCACGCACCCAACACAGGACCAAAAGTTTAGCAGCAGTCAATTTTTTAGATTTGTGAAACTATGTTTGACTAAATAATTCAAATTCAATTCAAAATATGAAACTTCAAAAATATCCCCCTCTCTACAGCCAGGGCTCTAAATGACCACATAGCTGGAGCATTTTTTATTTGCGTAAATGCAAACTTGAAACTTCATTGAAATCTTAGTTCTTTGCCACAAACTATTATTATTATTATAACTATATTAATTTTTTGGTAAATCGACCTTTTCATCGCAGTCAACAATTATTCTTGGGATTTAGTTGGTGTAACTAGGTGTAAAGACAATTTTTGTGACAGAGTGCAGCTTACAAGCTTTTTGATATGAGCTTAATTTAAATTAAATCAGATTTTCATGAAAATCAAATGACTCCATCATATAGTATTGATCAATAAGTACGGAAAATTTGGTACGGTCCTAGCTTTATAGTTGCAACAATCAGAAGTGGACATAATTGTTTTGAGAGCAATGTCTATCGGGCGTAACTATAGCTTTCAGTCCTGAAAATGGTTTAAAAAAATTTACTTCAAAAAGATTATTTTTATGGAATCAACTAAGGAACGTCATTAAGTTTTTTCTTTAAAACACGTTCAAGTTAATTACAATTATATACTACCTTATGAATGATGCATCTTGCTTAATTGATGATAACATGAACGAATAAGTTAACTTGGGTTCTCCAGTTTTCATTATGTTGTCACCCTTTTTCATGAATCACATTAAAAAGATAATGCTAATAGACTGTTAATTAATGCAGTAGATTTTAAAGAGAATTAGTGAGAGTGACCAAACAAAGAGTTTATAATTCGATCACATTACACTTCTCACTACATCTGAGACTTCATCTTGCTGGCTAGTGCAAGTCGTCCAATTTTTTCCCTCATTCTGACTATAAACTCCTTACTAACAAACTAGCAAACATGTAATTTGCAGAGAGCAGATCCAGCAACTCATTATGCATGTATTTGTTCCCATATTTGGTCCAGTGTCTGAACATTTGTGAAAAAGTAATTAAACGGTGCAGCTACTACTTCCTTACGTGCTCTCAACAAACCTACCAAATTCGTCTCATCCCATTACCAGAGCTAGCTGAACCCATTTGTTAATCACAAGCAAACGTACATTGCGTTCTGTTACGGAATAATTGATTAAAGGCACCTTTTACTTGCAAAATTCAATTAAGCTGAATTAAAGCAAAAAAAAATCAAAAGCATTGAACTTTGAAATCCAGTGGAGTTTAAAATGCTGTTATCCATCCAGCAGACACCAAAAATTTATACACAAAAGAAAGTATATATTGCTTTTGCTAAAAAAACTAAAAACCATCAGAATGAATATGTTTAACTAACTTTATGCACATCCTTGTAGCTCATGATAATAGCTTTTAAGTAGATTGGCTGCGTATACTGTACACCTCATTTTAAAATAAACATGCACTCGAATGATCGATGAAATGGCTCCAGACTGATTACTGTACCAACTTGACAGCAATTTGATGCATTAATCAGAAATTGGGATGAGAAGCTGAACTAATGGCTTCTTTTCATTTCCTCACATCCAATTCATATCGGCTCTCTTATAAAACAAGTGTACAAGCTAAAAAAAATATATTTGCCTAGTTAGCCACCAGTTAAGTGCCATTGAAATCATCAAGGTGAAATGTGTATTATTACTGTTGCTACTAACTATACTACACAAGATTGGAAACCTGTATTAATTTAACCGATGGTTGTTGGGTGGTCTCTGTGAACAATCAAGCTGTTCCTATTGTCAACTCAAGAAATCAAACAAGAAAAACAACTCACTTTATCATCTACTGTTATGTATGTAATTTTTTTATAATTTTTCATTTCAGTCCTCGTGTATGTACACAGTAAGTATCTGTTTTTGCATGCATTTGGCTTGTTAATGCGTTTAATAGTCATTTAAAGTATCAAGCTCACCCATTTGTTATGCTACAGGGCATATTGCTATTGCTATCAAAGCGTTTGGAAACGCATTAAAGTTTCAATGTACTTTTACTTTTCCAGCCATTTCTAGTACAAACGATGAAAAGGGTTCATTTAAAAATTTACATTTAAAAATGCACGCCAAAGTTGATGGATAAATAGTTGACAGCTTTGAATTTAAACATCCATTTGGATTACACGAGTGAAACTTTCAGTCGTGTTCACCTACTAAATGACTTTTTTGACACTTGAGAGTGTACCAAAGTATTTTTAATGCATAAACAAATCGTTTCAATGCATACGTAAGCATTGATTACAGTCAAGAATCGTTTAACCAGTAATAAGCATGGCTTTATTTTCTTGATTTTGACTTGTTGGCTGGAATTCTGACTCCACACTTGTAGTTTCTCGCGCAGTCATACTTAATCATATGGAGAACCGTAACTTATGATAATCTTCTTGTTTCTCTGCTAAATAGCATCCTACGTTTCCTAATTACCATCATGTCAGCCAAGTTACATTTTTGATGCAAACAGCACAACAAAAAAACATTTTAAATTCTTTATATTAATTTCACTTTTTTGGTGTTACAACACTCACTGAGGTTACCCACTTTAAATGGTTGCGCATAGCTGTTATATTTGGTTTCCATCCATTGTTGCAGTGGAAATTGTCTTCTATTGAAAAGCAAATTTGAAGAAGTGTTTTGTATCTGTTGACTATGCATAAAGTTTATTTTCTTACACATGAACTTATTAGAAGCCAGCCAAACTATATTTCACCAAACTGGAGGCATTTTCTCTCAAAGTTCCCTTCAGCTCATTTGAGCCATAATCACGGGAATTTTTTCATTCTACAGAATCATTATCGTTGTCCATAACTCTATTTTTTCAGCCGCTGACGCTATTAATGTAGTAATTTTGAAAATCCCTAGGCTCGCTAGGAAAAGTCCTTAATCACCTGAGAGTGCACATGCCTTATTATTACTACCGACAGTATATGTCCGTAATAAACATATTTCACTCAATTGCTCTTGACATCTGATTTAGTCAGCCATACTGCTCGCAATTAGTTGGATGCTGTTATATGGTCATTTTGTTTAATTTTCCTTCAGGTTACAAAGTTTCCCTCATTATTTCTGTTGGCTACACGAGTAAAGCCCTCGTTTAGCTAGTAAATGTTTACTTTACTCCCCAAGAGGCAAGTTATCAAGTTATGAAAAATGAAGCAACACAATTTTACTCTGCATACGACAGTATCTTATACTCAAAACGTAAAAAAACTATAGGTTATACTATGCGTGTAATACTTGACTTTTAAAGTAGATTTGTACACGCTAAACTTGAGAACTGGAACTGCGCTGTCAGAATAAATAAAATGTTTGATTCCTATATCTTTAGCAATGAAAGTCCATGCAGCATACTAAAAATTACCAGTTTACCAACAGATTTCAGCTTAGCAGCCAATGACACACAAAAAAACAAGGATATCATGCAAAAAAGCAATTAAAAATTGATCGTGTGTCCTAAAACTAATTAATAACTTCATTGCACAAATTGGTATTCCTAAATCGTGAGCTATTGTAGTTATTTAAAAATCAATAAGATGAATACCAAAACTCTCATAGATTTCATAAGCTGTACTGCCCATTTATGGTTACTTTCAACATTTTACTTTACACCCTTCTAACTAACACACATATTTGCAGTTTTCTTTTGGATCCATGAAAATATTTTTTTCAAACTGTAGCTCACAGTCAGTCATTCGTAGTTAAATTTTATTTATTTGATTGCATTACTTCTACGGTTCTCCTTTAACATACGATGATTCCTATATATGAAGACTAGCTTCCATTTCATCACCACTCGTGTCTTTCTGAATCAATCGACTATTCGGCTAATGGATGAACAAGGCTACTCACACACTACACACTTTAGTGCCTGACATGCATACTTTTTTTTATGAGAACGATATCAGGAATCCTTTACTGTGACTTTTACGTGGGCACTTTTCCGCCCACACAGTCAAACAATACAAATGCATAAAATGGATTGACTGGGAGTGAGCTGCTGTATGAACATGGCATCAATAAAATCACGGACTGACTGACTAAATAGCCAACTAGAGCCAATAGCTGGCTTGCAGAAGAATTTAACGTAGACAGTAACTGTGTCTGTGAGTGAGTGAATACATAAGATGGTCATGCCGAACAAAAAGTTTGACTTTTTTAATCCCTTTGTGAAAGAATGAATGCTTTCCAGTGGAGAATGACTACGCACTCATTCAGTTTGCTAGTCAATGAAGACTAACTAGTAACTAACTAACTTGACCAAAAGTTGACCAAACAAACTATTCACTAACGAGCTATATGATTCACTCGTATAATGTACAAGTTAAGTTAGTATGTAGCATGTCCATATTTTTTTGCTACCAACAACAAGTTATAAACAAGGCTGTAAAAGCTTGTGTTTTTGGTCACCCTATATATTGGATCATGCATGAGTCAAGGTGAAGACATATTTTTTTCTTGGCTAGTTGATGCTGCAAACAATTAAATTTGCTTGGTGTGCCATAGAGAGCATAGTTAATTTTTTTACTTGTGGAATTCAAGCAATTAACCTACATGTTTTTTTCCTCGGTTCTGGCTACAAATGATGATCAGTTGGTTAGTTTCCTATTCCTTCTTTTTTACCTATGGAATGCTTATGATCTGCGTGCCTGTTAGTTAGTTAGAATAGGAATTCTTCGACTGGGAAAAATAATGCAATGGAAATTGCAAATTTTGCCTTGCTATAAGGCAAGAAATATCTGTACTAACTAAGACTAACTACAGCCAGTTATGAGTAATTCTCATCTCATTGGCAATAAAATCAATTTTTTTATCCCCAGAAGGCAAATTTATGAATCTTAAATGTATTTCAGGTACGTTAAATTCCTGTTTTGAAGCAAGGTAGCAACAAGTAATAAATGTGGGTCTCGATTTGTCATTTTTGTGCATCAATTAATTTTGTACCCAAAGTTATGCTAATCGTGTACAAGTTGAAAGACAAGAGCGATAAAAGGAAAACAATGGGATTACACATGGGTACAAAAGAATGTAGTAGCAAACAAGCTGCCATTGACTTTCGGATGCTTTCTTTGCCCGTCATTTCATTCTGACTGACTGATGTGATTGATATGCTTTGGAGAAAAAGTCGCTTGCTCATTCATTCCTTTTTCTTTGTCACTCACTCACTCACTCACTCACTATACTGACTGTGAGATTCCTTTTTTAACGGGCACTCCTCTAGTCCACTACACTCACTAAATCGTCAAGCATGAAATTTCGACCCTGAGTTAAATCTCATAGTTTAGTTGTCGAACATACATAAATACCTCAGCAAATAGGTCATCGTAAAGACCTGATTAGGTCCTCGTTAGCAATCAATAATAATGACTGCTTTCAATGAAAGACCTTACGTATGCAAATCCCGTGCTAAAAATATATCGATCGGTAAAAAAATTGTCACAATGGGATGCATATGAGTAATACCATCAGAGGTCAACAATATACTATTAGTCATAAACAAGTATTAACTAACAGCATGTGTATGTGATTCATACGATGGGCTAGTCAATGATGATGACCAAGGAAAATTTATGAAATATTTCATTGTATTTTCCCCCCAAGAAATTATGGTTAAGCGAGGCTTACCTGTAAGCTGAAGCTTGACCGTAGTTATATGAACCACTGAAGGTTCCTGAATAAAGGGTTTACCAGATGTAGAGTCCCGCTACACTATATGGAGAGTGCCATA
>Ga0210040_10003144_pt1 | contig 22542 bp, 25 predicted proteins | sample CryGeyCG12114_NA_FD_185462 | JGI IMG/M metagenome (GOLD analysis project Ga0210040, IMG submission 185462) | Groundwater microbial communities from aquifer - Crystal Geyser CG19_WC_8/21/14_NA (SPAdes) (version 2) | ecosystem: Environmental > Aquatic > Deep subsurface > Groundwater | place: USA...
CGCCGTCGGTCCCGCCGTCTTCGCCGACTTCCTGCCCGCCGCGCTCGCCGACGGCCGCTACCGCCCCGCGCCGGCGGCGGAGGTCGTCGGCGACGGGTTGGCCGCCGTGCCGGAGGCGCTCGCGCGGCTGCGCGCCGGGGTCTCGGCGCGCAAGCTCGTCGTCACGCTCTGACCGGGGGGCCGGCCGGCGCCCCTCGTCGACCGGGATCAGGGCTCGCGCCGGGCCCTCGCGCGCCGCTTGCCCTCGTGCATCGCTGCGGCGCGGGGCGGCTGGATCGTCCGCCCCTCGGCCACGAGGTCCTCGGGAACCTGCTGCGGCGCGGGCAGCGCGTCGCGCCACGGGTCGCCGTCCCCGAGCCAGCGGGCGGCCTCGCGCAGGGCGGGCCGGCCGGGGACGACGTCGTCGAGCGCGTCCCAGGCGACGGGGACGGACACGGGCGTGCCCGGTCGGACCCGCGGGCTGTACGCGCACGCCAGCGTGCCGCCCCCGGCGCGGGTCGGGTCGAGGTAGACGCGCCCCTCCCGGTCGGCGAGCAGGAAGGCCGTCGTCGCGGCGGCGGGGTCGAGCCGCTCGGCGCGCGCGGCGAGGGCGCGGGTCGCGGCGGCGGCGTCCTCGACGGCGACGCCCTGCACCGGGACGACGACGTGCAGCCCCTTCGCCCCGCTCGTCTTGACGGCGGCGCGCAGCCCGGCGTCGTCGAGGGCTCGGCGCACGAGGCGGGCGGCGTGCACGACCTGCGCGAAGGGCGCGCCCTCGGGCGGGTCGAGGTCGACGACGAGGTGGGTCACGCGTCCCTCGCCGTCGAGCACCGTGGGGTGCAGCTCGACGGCGCGCTGGCCCGCGAGCCAGACGAGCGTCCGGCGGTCCTCGACGACCGGGTGGCGGAGGGTGCGCCGGGAGGCCTCGGACCACACCTCCCGCACGCGGATCCACTCCGGCGCCGAGGCCGGCAGGTTCTTCTGGACGAAGGGGCGCTGCCGGGGGCGGACCCGCACGACGGTCAGCGGGCGGCCGGCGAGCTCGGGGAGCAGGCGGTCGGCGACGGCCTCGACGTGGTCGACGAGGTCGCGCTTGGTCGCACCCGCGCCGTCGAAGAGCTCGTCGTCGAGGTGGGCGAGCTCGACGCCCTCGCGGACCTCGACGGCACCGGCGTCCCTGGCCACGACGGCAGTGTGCGCGGCCCCGCGCCTCCCGGCCCGCCGGGGGAGGGGTGGCCTACGCGGCGCGCGCGAGCACGCGCCCGGCGGGGCGGGCGCCCGCCCCGCGCGGCGCCGCTCCGCTCGCGACCGACGTGCGCGCCGCCAGGGTGCGGACGGCGGGCGTGGCGTCGTCCGCGGGCCCGTCCCCGACGTCGGTCAGGTCGAGGACGACGGCGCGCAGCAGGGCCGCCAGCGGCAGCCCGAGCGCGCGGCAGACGGCGGCGAGCACCTCCGAGGACGCCTCGGCGAGTCCGCGCTCGACCTGCGACAGGTGACCGATCGACACCCCGGCCGCCGCGGCGACGTCGCGCAGCGTGCGGCCCCTCGCCGTGCGCGCCCGTCGCAGCCGCCGCCCGACCAGGACCCGCAGCAGCTGCCCCGAATCCGACCCCGACCCCGACCCCGACCCCGACCCCGACCACGGTCCCGGCGCTGCGGCACGGGCGCGGCCCGTGGACGGCACCGGCTGCAGGCGGCGCCCGGTCACCGCGCGTCCAGCAGGCGCTGCTCGACGTCCGCGGGCAGACCGGGCGCGGGCAGCCCTCGCGGGGGCGCCGGCGGGGCGTCGAGGAGGCGCAGCCAGGCCCAGGTGTCCGCGACCGTCTCCGCCACGGACCGCCGCACGAGCTTCGTCGCGTCCGCCCGGTCGGTCCGCACGTCCCACAGCGTCTCGGCCGTCCCGGCCGGCACCCACAGCGGGAGGTCGGTCCACGGCTCCACGCCGGCGGCGAGCAGCTCCTCGTCCGGCACCGGCACGAGGTCGGCGCCGTCCCCGACGGGCCGGCCGACCACCTCGGCGCAGGTGCGCAGCAGCGAGCCCAGCGTCGTCGTCCCGGCCGGCGCGGTGGCGTTCACCCCGCCGGACCACCCCTCCTCGACGCCGCGGACCAACCAGTCGGCGAGGTCGCGCGCGTCCACCAGCGCGAGGGGCTGGTCCAGGCCCGCGGGGACGACGACGCGCCCGCCGCGCGCGAGCCGCTGCAGCCACCAGCCGAGGCGACCGACCGGGTCGAGCGGGCCCGCGACGAGGCCGGCGCGCGCCAGCAGCACCGGGCCGTCGACGGCCGCGGTCAGGCGGCGCTCGGCGTGCGCCTTCACCGGCCCGTACGCGTCCACCCCCGGGCCGTCGGCCCCCGACGCGTCGTCGTCGGTCCACGGGGGGTCGTCGTCGCTGCGCACCGGCCCGGGCGGCCAGCCGGCGTAGGCGTTGAGGCTGCTCGTGAGCGCGTAGGCGCGCACCCCGCCGCCCTCGGCGGTCCGGCCCAGCGCCTCGGCCGCCTGGTCGGCGGCGGCGCGCGACTGGCAGGAGGTGTCGACGACGACCTCGGGCCGCCAGGCCGCCGCGTCGAGCGCCGCCGCCAGCGACGGCGGGTGGTCGCGGTCGCCGCGCAGGTCGAGCACGCCGGCCGGGGGCGCCCCGGTGCGACCGCGCGTGAAGGTGGCCACCTCGTGGCCGCGGGCCGTGGCCGCGTCCACGACGTGCCGGCCGAGGAAGAGGGTCCCGCCGAGGACGAGGAGGCGCATGGGCGCAGCAGACCGCTCACGCCCCCGCGCGTCCAGCCCGTGGGCGGGGGGTTCACCCAGGGCGCACGGCGCCGGCTCGTCGCCGACCGGCGGCGGGCGGACCACTGCGCCGGTCCGAGCCCGGGGCGCCGGCCGCGCCCTCGGCGGCGAGCTCGCGCACGCAGGCGGCGCCGCGAGACACCCACTCCTGCAGCGCGGCCCCGTCCTCGAGGGCCTCCGGCCGCACGCGCACCCACGCCCGGGCGGGCCGGCCGCGCATGACGACGGGCTCGACGCCCGCCCGCTCGAGGAGCTCCTGCGCCGCGGCGGCGCCCGTGCGCACCATCAGGCCGCCGGAGCCGCTCACGGCCAGCGCCATCCGGCCCCCCAGCAGGAAGGCGAGCCCGCCGAACATGGGCCGCTCGGCCCGGTCGTGCTCGCCCACCAGCAGCGCCCGCACGCGCTCGGCGAGGTCCTCGTCGTACGCCATGCGGGGAGTGTGGACCTCGGCGGTGGCCGCAGGAGGGTCACGAGCGAGATGCGGTCCGCGCCCGCGGCCGGCGGAGGGCGGGGTCGGCGTGTCGAAGACCTCCCTCCCTGGCCCTTGTAGTTCCCGGCGGTCGCCGCCGCCGACGTCGAGGAGCTCGAGGCCCACCTGCGCGACTCGGTCGAGGACCTGCGCGCGGCCGGGCTCAGCGCCGACGAGGCCTTCCTCGTGGGCGTCCGGCGCCTCGGCGCGCTCGACGGGCTGTCCGCCGAGTACGCCCGCGAGCACAGCGACCGGCTCTGGAAGCAGCTCGTCCTGGCGCCGTCGGCCACCGGTCGCCCGCGGCGGCGCCTGCGGCGGGCCGTGCTCCTCGCCGTGGGCGCCGGCGTCGTCGTGCAGCTGCCCCGGCTGCTCGGCGCCCCCGTGGAGCGCCCGGCGGACGTCGCCGGCGTGGTGCTGCTCGTCCTGCTCTCCCTCCTGGCCTTCGTCGGGGCGGGGCTGGAGGAAGAACCGGGCACCGGTCCGCGCAGCGGCCGGCAGCTGGGTGCCCGCGGCTGGCTCGTCGCCGCCGCGCCCTTCGCGCTGGGCGCCGCCGTGGTGGTCGCCTCACCGTGGGCCGGGGGCTCCTCGACCGAGCTGCTCGTCGCGCTGCACCTGCCGGTCGTCCTGTGGTCCGCCGTCGGCTACGCCCTCGTCGGCGGGGACTGGCGCCCGTCGTCGCGCCGCATGGACGTCGTGCGCTTCACGGGCGAGCGGGTCGTCTACTACGCCCTGATCGCCCTCGGCGGCATGGTCCTCGTCGGCCTGATGGTGCTGCTCCTGCAGCCGGCGGGCGAGGGCGTCGTCGAGCAGGTGCTGGTGTGGCTGGTGCCCTCCGGGGCCGCCGGTGCGGTGGTCGTCGCGGCGTGGCTCGTCGAGGCCGAGCAGTCGGTCGTCGAGAGCACGGCCCCGGTGCTCACCGCCGTCTTCACGCCGCTGCTCGCGCTCGTGCTGACGGCGTCCGCGCTGGTCCACGCGCTCGCGGGGCTGGCGGCCGACCTCGACCGCGACCTGCTGCTCGGCTTCGACCTGCTGCTGGTCGTCGTCCTGGGGCTGGTCCTCCACGCGCTCTCCGCGCAGGCGCCCGACCGCCGGCCCGGCGCGCTGGACTGGGCCCAGCTCGTCGCGGTGGTCAGCGCGCTCGCGCTGGACGCCCTCGTGCTCCTCGCGCTGCTCGGCCGGGTCGGCGACCTCGGCTGGACGCCGAACCGCGTCGCGGCGCCGGGCCTGGACGCCGTGCTGCTCCTCGACCTCGTGGTCGCCGCCGTCCTGGCCGTCCGCTTCCTGGCCGGTCGGACGGGCGCCGACCGCCTCGCCCGGTGGCAGACGACGTACCTGCCCGTGCTCGGCGCCTGGGCCGTGCTCGTCGTCGTGGTCCTGCCCCCGCTGTTCGGCTACCGCTGAGCGCTCCGCCCGACGGGGCGGCGGACGGGCTCCGGGAGGTCCGGGAGGTCCGGGAGGGTCATGCTCGGGAGATGGACCTCGCCGGCTCGCGCCTCGACCACCTCAACCTCCCGGTCCGCGACCTCGCGCGATCGGTCGAGTTCTACGAGACCGTGCTCGCGCCGCTGGGCATCACGACCCTCCTCGCCGTCCCGGCCGTCCCGGTCGCCTCCCAGAAGGCGATGCACGCCTTCGGCGTCCACCCCAAGCCGTTCTTCTGGCTCGTCGAGGGCGGCCGCGAGGGGCTCTCGTACGACGCGGACACGCACGTCGCCTTCACCGCCGACGACCGGGCCACCGTCGACGCCTTCCACGTCGCCGCCGTGGCCGCCGGCGGGACGACCCTGCGACCGCCGGGCGTGTGGGCCGAGTACCACGCGGACTACTACGGCGCCTTCGTCAGCGACCCCGACGGCGTCAACGTCGAGGCCGTCTGCCACGTGCCGCAGGACCCGGCGGCCGAGGCCTCGGTGGCCGAGGCGACGGCGACGGAGGTCGTCGGCGGCTGAGCTCGTCGGCGCTGAGCTCGTCGGCGGAGGCGGTCAGGGGGTCTGCTGCTCCTGCCGGTGGGCGTCGAGGGCGATGAGCGCGCCCGTGGCCGCGGGCAGCAGCCACTGCGTGATGCGCAGCTGCACCAGGACCGGCGCCAGCCCGTCCGCGGTCTCCGGCGACGGCTCGACACCCGTCTCGGCCGGGGTGCGCGGCGACGCCGCGACCGCGGCGCCCAGCGCCGCCTGCCACGCCATGGCGGCGAGGGCGAGGCCGGTGACGGCCCGCCGGGCCCTGACGCGCTCGCGGGCGGCTGCCCTCCCGGCGGTGCGACGCCGGAGCAGCGCGCCCCCGACCAGGTGCGCGGCGATGGCGACGACCTGCAGGGGCGCCCACCGGGCCCACCCGACGGTCGTCACGTGCACGCGGTCCAGGGGGTCGGCGATGGACCCGGAGGCGCCGTTGAGGCCGACCGCGCCCATCAGCGTCCCGCCGAACCACGCGGCGAGCCCGGCGTCGTGGAGGGTGCGGGCGACGGTGCTGCCGGTCATGGGTCTCCTCGGGGCTCGTCCCCGTGCGCCCGGTCGGCGCTCGGGCACCCGTCGCTCGCCAGCCGCGAGCGCCGATCCGGGTGTGCTGGCTGGGATGAGCCTGCCCCCTCCCCGCGCCCTCCGCTCCTGCGGCCCGCCGTCGCACCCTCCTCGGCCGCGGTGGCGCCGGTCTCGGCCTCGTCGTCGCGTCGCCCGGCTAGGACGCGGCGGCGGGGAGCAGCACCACCTGGCCCGTGCGCGCCGACTCGCGGGCCGCGAGCGCGACCTCGAGCGCGAGGACGGCCGACTCCAGCGGCGAGCGCTCGGGTGCGGCACCGCGCGAGAGGCAGTCGAGGAAGTAGGCGATCTGGTCCGTGCAGGGGTCGGTCGTGGCCACCGGCGTCGCCCGGCGTCCCGTCGCCGTCACGACCCGGAGCAGGTTCGTGCCGGGCAGCGGGACCGGGTCCGCGTCCTCCTCCGTCGCGGACCCGGCCACGAGGGCGTGCTCGGCCGTGCCGCGGGTGCCCAGCACCTCGATGGCCGCCGTGAAGGGCGCGCCGACGGGCAGCGAGCAGTGGCTCAGCACCTGCCCCACGGCCCCACCCGCGTAGCGGACGGTGGTCTCGAACGGGCCGTGCTCGCTGTGCCGGGTCGTGCGCACGCTCACCGGCTGCCCCAGCAGGAGGTTCATCTGGTCGAGGTCGTGGATCGCGAAGTCGACGAGCACCCCTCCCGACCGCGACTCGTCCGCCAGCCACGCCGCCCAGTCCGGGCGCGTGCTGAGCCGCTTGGCCCGCGCGGCGAGCAGCGTGCCGAGGACCCCCGACTCGACGACCCGGTGCAGCGCCGCGTAGCCGGGGAAGAAGCGGACGACCTGAGCGACCATCAGCGTGCCGGCGGCGGTGGCTGCGGCCTCGGTGATGCGCCGCGCCCCGGCCAGGTCCAGCGCGACGGGCTTCTCCAGCAGCACGTGCTTGCCGGCGGCCAGCGCCGCGACGGTGATGTCGGCGTGCGTCGCGGTGGGGGTGCAGACGGAGACCACGTCGACGGCCGGGTCCTCGAGCACGGTGTCGAGCCGGGGGACGGACCGGGCGCGCGGGGCGTGCTCGAGCGGGGGTCCCGGGCGCGGCGCGCAGACGTAGGCGATGTCGTCGGCGAGCCCGAGCGCCGCGTAGGAGGCGGCGTGCGTGCGCGCCATGTAGCCGCGTCCCACCAGGGCGATCGTGGTCACGCGCTGGTCCCCGTGCCGGACCACCGGATGCGGTCCGTGGAGGAGGAGGTGCCGACGAGGAGCTGGTCCGGCGCGTGGCGGCACGGCGGCACCACCTCAGCCGTGGTCCAGGGGTCGAGGCATCCCGGGGACCGCCGGTCGTCCTTCACGTGCACCCTCCGGAACCGAGGTCAGCGGGCGGTCCTGGCCGTGCGCTCAGGCGGGGCGCGCCAGCGCAGGGCCTCCCGCGGAGGGTAGACGGGGGAGAGCGGGAGGCGCCGTCGCCGGCTGCGCCGGCGGTGCCCCCGGTCGCGGGGCGTCCTCCCTCAGCCGTGCAGCCAGCGGCTCCAGCGCATGGCCAGCGCGCGCTCGAGCGCGGCGAGGACGCCGGCGACCGAGAGGACGACGTCCACGGGCGCCGGCAGCTCCCACCCCACGACGGGCTCCGCGCCGAGCAGGCCCGCTGCGCCGTCGACCCAGCCGGGGACCTGGGTGACGAGCGCGACGACGAGGACCGTCCACGACAGGGCGCCCAGGGCGCGTGCGACCCGTGGGCGCCGTCGCCCGAGGTCGGCGCGCCACGCCTCGCCGGTCCCGGGCGCGGGACGCAGCTGCTCCTCGTGCCCGCCGACGACGAGGTGCACGCGGCGCATGCCGAAGGTGGACAGCCCGGCCTCGATGCGGGCACCACCGGGCAGGGGGGAGCGCGCGCGGGAGCGGCGCTCGTCGACGCGCACCCCGTCGCGGTACAGGCCCACGCGCTCCTGCCAGTCGAAGAAGTCGACGTCCACCGTCCACGTCGAGCCGGCGTGCTCGACCTCGAACGCCCCGCGCCAGACCCGTCCCCCGCCGCGGACGGGCTCGAAGCGCTCCGGGCAGCGCGGTCTGCTCACCGCTGGTCCCCCCGAAGCGCGCTCGAGCCAGGTCCGCGGGCCCGCCGGGCGTCGAGCACGTCCTGGGGGGCCCGGGGCGCCCGGTCGGTCAGCCCCGGGAGGAGTCTTGCGCACCGGCCGCCCCGAGGGGCCGGTCTGCGTCACGTCGGACGCCCCCGTGCCGCCGCCCACCTCTGCCAGCCTGCGGAGCGTGACGACCGCGGTGCCACCCCTCTCGTCCGTCCGCCGCGCGGCGCCGCTGGCGGCGTCGGAGCGCTCGCCCGTCCCCGACGTCGCCCGCGGCGCGGCGCTGCTGGGCATCGCGCTCGCGAACAGCACCCTGCACCTCACCGACCGGGTCCTGGGGCCCGGCTCCCGGCCCGTCGACGGCACGGCCCTCGACCGCGCGACGGACGTCGTCGTCGGGCTGCTCGTCGACAACCGCGCCTTCCCGATGTTCACGCTGCTCGTGGCGTACGGGCTCGCCGTGGTGGCGCGGCGCTCGGCCGAGCGCGGTGCCCCCTGGCCGCAGGCCCGGTCGCTGCTCCTCCGGCGGTCCCTGTGGCTGGGGGCCTTCGGGCTGCTGCACCTGGTCCTGCTGTTCGACGGCGACATCCTGCTGACCTACGGCCTGCTCGGCGTCGCGCTCGTGCTGCTGGTGCGGGCGCCCGACCGCGTCCTCGTCGGGGTCGGCGTCGCGGGCCTGCTGCCGTTCGTCGCCGTCAGCGGCTTCGACGGCGTGGCGCTCGGCGACGCCGGGGCCACCGAGTGGCTGCCCCTGGCGACGGACACCTACCTCGGCTCCCTCGCGGTGCGGGCGGTGACCGCGGCCACCTACGTCATCGGCAGCCCGTTCGTCGTGGTCTGCTTCCTCAGCCCGGCCGTCGTCGGGCTGCTGCTCGCCCGCCGCCGCGTCCTCGAGCGCCCCTCCGAGCACCTGGCGCTCCTGCGCCGTCTCGCCCTCGGCGGCTTCGCGCTGAGCCTGCCGGGCGCGGTCCCGCTCGTGCTGGCGTCCGTGCAGGTGCTCGAGGTGGGGTCGGTCGTCGGGTACCTGCTCGGGGTCCTGCACGCCGCCACGGGTCTGGCCGGTGCCGTCGCCTTCGTGGCCCTGGTCGGGTGGCTCGTGGGCGCCCGCCAGGGACGCGCGCTCTCGCAGGGGTGCACGTGGACCCCGCGCGGGCTCTGGTGGGTCGCCGCCGCCGTCGGGAAGCGCTCGCTCACGAGCTACCTCCTGCAGTCGGTCGTCATGGTGCCGCTGCTGGCGCCGTGGGGGGCGGGTGTCGGCGTCGGTGCCGGCACGGCGCTCGTGGCCGCCGTCGGCGTCGCGACGTACGCGCTCACCGCGGTCCTCGCCGTCGTGCTGGAGCGCGCCGGCCGCCGCGGCCCCGCCGAGGCGCTCCTCCGCCGGCTCGTCTACGGGCGCGCCGTGACGTCGCCCGCCTGACCGCCCGCCGAGCGGCGCCTTCCGAGGCTTCGGCCCCACGACGCGGGGCGCCGCGCTCGAGCAGCTCCACGTGGTCGCCGCGCGCGTGCACCGCTGGGACGTCGCGCGCCCGGTCAGCGCCCGTGCGTCGGGTTGAGCACCCGGTCGAGGAAGTCGCGGGTGCGGGCCTCCCGCGGCGCCCCGATGACCTGCGACGGCGGGCCCTCCTCGACGACGACGCCCCCGTCCATGAAGATCACGCGGTCGGCCACCTGGCGCGCGAACTCCATCTCGTGCGTGACCACGAGCATCGTCATGCCCTCGTCGGCCAGACCGCGCATCACCTCGAGGACGTCGCCGACGAGCTCGGGGTCCAGGGCCGACGTGGGCTCGTCGAAGAGCATGAGGTCGGGCTCCATGCTCAGCGCCCGGGCGATCGCCACGCGCTGCTGCTGGCCCCCGGAGAGCTCGGCGGGGTAGGCGTCCCCCCGCTCGCCGAGGCCCACGCGCTCCAGGTTCGCCCGCGCGCGCTCCTCCGCCTCCGGCGCGGGTACCTTCGCGACCTTCCGCTGGGCGACCGTGCAGTTCTGCAGCACCGTCAGGTGGGGGAAGAGGTTGAAGGCCTGGAAGACCATGCCGACGTGCCGGCGGACGGCGTCGATGTCGCAGTCCGGGTCCGTGACGTCCGTGCCCCGGACGACGACGCGTCCGCCGCTGGGCTGCTCGAGCAGGTTGACGCAGCGCAGCAGCGTCGACTTGCCGGAGCCCGACGGCCCGATGACGCACACCACCTCGCCGCGGCGCACCGCCAGGTCGATGCCCGTGAGGACCTCGGTCTCGCCGAAGCGCTTGACGAGGCCGTCGAGGACGACGACGTCGTCGGCGCCCGCCGCGCGCGGCGTCCCGCTGCCGGCGGTCATCGCGACCTCGCCGTGCTCGACTCGAGCCTGCGCACGAGCAGCCCCAGCGGGATCGTGATGATCAGGTAGCAGAGACCGGCCACGAGCACGGGCGTGAGGCTCTGGTACTGGTTCAGCGCCTGGCGGCCGAACTGCGCGAGCTCCTGCTGGGCGAGCGTCGACCCGAGCAGGTAGGCCAGCGAGGAGTCCTTCGTCAGCATGATCAGCTCGTTCGTGAGCGGCGGCAGGATGATGCGGAAGGCCTGCGGGATGACGATCGTCACCGTCGTCCGCGTGGAGGACATGCCGAGGGAGCGCGCGGCCTCGACCTGCCCCCTCGGCACCGCCTGGATCCCGGCACGGATCGTCTCGGCGATGTACGCCGCACCGACCAGGCCGAGGGCGAGCGTCACCACGAGGTACCGGTTGAGGGAGACCTGGAAGGCGAGCGGGACGCCGTTGCCGATGGCGATGAAGACCAGCAGCGCGGGCAGCCCGCGGAAGAACTCGATGTAGACGGTCGAGATCCAGCGGTAGGGCGCGACGCTGGACAGGCGCATCAGCGCCAGCACCAGCCCCAGGGCGAGCCCGAGCGCGAAGCCCAGGAGGGTGTACACGACCGTGTTGACGAGCGCCGTCGTGAGGACGCCGGGGAACTGCGCCGCGGCCACCTCGGGGTTGAGGAAGGCGCGCCGGATCTCCCCGAAGTCGGCCGTGCTGACGAGCAGGACGACGGCGACCAGCAGGACGACGTACTGCACGCCGCGGCTGACCCGTGCCCGGCGCCGCGGGGAGCGCAGCGCCCCCCGCACCCCGCCGGCTCCTCGACCGGTCGGGGCGGTCTGGACGCTCACCCCTCACCCTCCGGCCCGCACGTGCGCACGACGGGGCTCAGCGGCTCGAGGTCTCGGTGGCCGAGCTGCCCGGCGCTGCGCCGAACCACTTCGCGTAGATCTCGTCGTACGTGCCGTCGCCCTCGATGCGCTCCAGCGTGCTGTTCACCTGGTCGAGCAGGGCGGTGCTGCCCGTCCGCACGCCGATGCCGTACTGCTCGCCGGTGTCGAACTCCGTCGTGACCGCGAGCTCGGGGTTGTCCGCGACGAAGTCCAGGAGGACGCCGTTGTCGTTGATGCCCGCGTCCACCTGCCCGGTCTGGACGGCGGTCAGCAGCAGGCCGAGGTCCTCGAAGGTGACCAGCTCGGCGCCGGGGATGTTCTCCGCGGCGTAGTCGGCGCCCGTGGTGCCGGACTGCACCGCGAGCTGCAGCCCGTCGAGGTCCTCGGCCGACGCGATGCCGGAGTCGGCCGGGACGATCAGCGCCTGGGTCGCGTCGAAGTACGGCTCGGAGAAGTCCATGTTCTCCTCGCGCACGTCCGTGATCGTCATGCCCGCGGCGGCGACGTCGCACTGGCCGGTGTTGAGGGCCTCCCCGGACTGGATGGTCTCGAAGGGGATGTTGACGATGTCCTGCTCGACGCCGAGGTCAGCCGCGATCTCGTCGACGACGTCGACGTCGAAGCCGACGACCTCGTCGCCCTCCTGGAACTGGAACGGCTCGTACGGCAGGTGGGTGCAGGTGGTCAGCGTCCCCGCGGTCACGAGCTCCACCCCGCTGTCGGTCGTGGCGGCCTCGTCGCTGCCGCCGCCGCAGCCGGCCAGGGCCAGCAGGGCGAACGCGCCGAGCGCGGCGGTCATCGTGGTCCTGGGCGTGGTCCCGGGTGCGGTCATGGGGTCCTCCGGTGCTGGTCGCGGCTGCTGCGCCTCGGTCGCCCGACCAGGGCGGCGCCCGGCGCGTCGGCGCACTCTTGCACCGTCCCGCCCCCGCGTGCCGCGACGCCTGCACGGCGAGTCCCTCTGTGACGAGTCCGTGACCTGGTGGTCAGCGGGCGACGGGTGCGCCCACGGGCGTCCCGGTGCGCGCGGGGGCGCCGCCGTCGCGGCGGACCGCCAGCGGGAGCCGGTGCACGGCCAGGGCCATGAGCGGGACGCCGACGGCCGTCGGGAGGACCCACGCGAGGGGGCTCGACCACTGGGTGAGGAGGAAGGCCGTCACGAAGGAGAGGTACGACGAGCCCGTGAGGCGGATGTGCGCCGGCACCCAGCCGCGCGGTCGTCGGCGGGCCAGCGACGCCCCCGCGAGCGCGGTGACGAGCGTGGCGGCGGCGATCAGGGCGAGGCCCCACAGCCGGCCGGGGTCGAGGGCGAAGAGGCCGAGCGCCGTCGTCGTCATGACGACGGTGACGGGCACGTAGACGCGGCCGGCGAGCCCGTGGCGGTCGCGCCGCTTGGGCAGCGCCAAGGCCAGGGGGCCGAGCAGGAGGCCGAGGGCGCCCGCGGCGACGTGCGGCACGAGCAGGGCGGTGTGCACGTCCACGGGAGCTCCTCGAGCCGGCGCAGTCCATAGTGGACCGTCGGTGCGGGGAGCGTCGCACCGTCTACTGTGGAACGTCAAGGGTGGGAGGGCGGGATGGCGCGGGTCCTCAACGCGACGGCGGCGTCGCTCCTGGGCTTCCTGCACGAGGGTCCGCAGTCGGGCTACGACCTCGTGCAGACGGCGGAGCGCGCCATCGGCGGCTTCTGGAGCCTCACCCGCAGCCAGGTGTACCGAGAGCTCGCCACCATGGCGGCCGACGGCCTCGTGGTGGCCCAGGAGGCCGGGGCTCGGGACCGGCGCGCCTACGTCGTGACGGACGAGGGCCGGGAGGCGTTCCGGCAGTGGCTGGCCCGCCCGCCCGCCGAGGAGCAGATCCGCTACCCGCTGCTGCTCGCGCTCGCCTTCGCGCGCCACCTGCCGCCGGGGGCGGCGGCCGCCTTCGTGGCCCAGCACCGCGCCGCGCACGCGGCCCGGCTCGAGGCCTACGAGCAGGAGCGCGTCGAGGCGCTGGCAGCCGGAGCTCGACCGGTCGACCTGGTCACCCTCGACTTCGGCCTCCGCTACGAGGCGGCGGTCCTCGGCTGGTTCGACGCGCTCCCGCCCGAGGTGCGCGAGGCCTGACACGACCCTCTCCGGGGCGAGCTCCCGTGCCGAGTGCCCGGGGTCGGCGTGGCGCTCTCGGGCGCGGCGGGCGACGACGCCGCGCGGCGCCTGTGCGAGCGGCACGGGTTCGTCGACGCCGGCCCGTCCCCGGACGACGGCTGCGACCGGCGGATGCGACGCCCGGCCCGACCCGGCGCCCGGGGAGGGCCGCGCCTCACCCGCTCGGCCCAGCGTCCGACCTGTCGTCGCAGCGCTCCGGGTCAAGGCGCCGGTCTCCCCGGACGAGGAGAGCACTGTGAGACGCCGCCGCACCGCCCCCGTGAGCCCCGCACCCGTGCCCCGCGACGTCGAGGCGCTGGAGCAGATCATCAACGCCCTGGACGAGGGCGTGGACGACGCGGGCGACGCGCACGCCCGCATCATCGGCGCGCTCGTGCCGGCGCTGGCGCTGACGTACGGCGCCGTCTGGCTGCCCGCGCCCGACGGCCGGCTCGAGCTGGTCCACGAGGCCGGCGAGCTCGTCCCGGTCATGGCGAGGGCCGCCGGTGGTGCGCGGGTCATGGGCAGGACGAGCGGCCTGCTCGGGGAGGCGTGGCGCACGCGGGAGCCCGTGGTGGCGGTCGGGGACGGCACGGACGCCTCGTGCCAGCGCTGGCGCGTCGCGTCGGAGGCCGGGATGACCGGCGGCTGCGCCCTGCCCGTCCTGCACGACGGGCAGGTCGTGGCGGTCCAGGAGTTCTACACGCGCGAGGGACTGCCCTTCTTCGGCGCCCGCGCCGAGAAGTGGCGGACGATCGGCCGCATCGCCGCGCACGCGTTCCAGCGCGCCCTCGCGGCTCGGGAGCTCGAGGAGGTCTCCAGCTCCCGCTTGGCCGTCACGACCGTCGTCAGCCGGATCAGCACCACGACCGACGAGGCGGCCGCTATCAGGACGGCGCTGGAGACCGTCCGCACGGCCTTCGGCTGGGCCTACGGGTCCTTCTGGGTCGTGGAGGGCGACGCCCTCCGCTTCGCCGTCGAGTCCGGGTCGGCCGGCGAGGAGTTCCGGCACGTCACCCGCTCGGCCACCTTCGCCGAGGGGGTCGGGCTCGCCGGCCGCGCCTGGCGCGCGCGCGATCTCGTCTTCGTCCGGGACCTCAGCCAGCTCACCGACTGCGTCCGCGCCCCCGCCGCGGGTCGTGCCGGCGTCCGCTCCGGCGTGTGCCTGCCCGTGCTCGTCGGTGACCGGGTCGTCGGGACGCTGGACTTCTTCACCACCGAGGTGATGGAGCTGTCGGAGGCCAGGAGCTCGGCGCTGCGCAACGTGCTGCAGCTCCTGTCCCAGCACCTCGAGCGCCTGCGCCGCCAGGAGTCCGACGCGGACAAGGCGCAGGAGCTGCTGAGCACGGTGGCCCTCGTCCGAGGGGGGACCGAGGACGCGCACGCCGTGGCCGGCGCCGCCGTCGCCCGGACGGCGACCCTGACCGCGGAGGTCGACGCGCTGGCCAGCGCGTCGGCAGCCATCAGCGACGTGATCGAGATCATCTCCGGGATCGCCGCCCAGACGAACCTCCTCGCCCTCAACGCGACCATCGAGGCCGCCCGCGCCGGTGAGGTCGGTCGCGGCTTCGCCGTGGTCGCGGGCGAGGTCAAGGAGCTGGCGCGCGAGACGGCAGCGGCCACCGAGCGCGTCGCCGAGCAGGTGCGGACCATCCAGGCCAGCAGCGTGGCCGTCTCCGCGGGCATCCACGAGACCAGCGAGATCATCAGCCGGATGGACGTCGTCCAGTCGCGCATCGCCGAGGTCCTCGTGCAGCAGGCGGCGATGGCCGAGGAGTTCGCCGCCCGCGGCTGACCGGGACCGGACGCCGGCGCGCGCCGGCCGGGCTGCCACGATGGGCCCGTGGCCACCGTCTACGACCGGATCAGCGACGACCTCGCGGCCTGGACGGCCCGGCAGCCGGTCTACTTCGTGGCCACCGCGCCCCTCGCGGCCGACGGCCACGTCAACGTCTCGCCGAAGGGCATGGACGGCACCTTCGCCGTGCTCGACGAGCGCACCGTCGCCTACCTCGACTACAGCGGCTCGGGCGCCGAGACCATCGCCCACGTGCGCGAGAACGGGCGCATCGTCGTGATGTTCGCGGCCTTCGAGGGCAGGCCGACCATCCTGCGCCTCCACGGCCGCGGGCGGGTGGTGCTCACGACGGACGAGGAGTTCGCCGGTCTCCGCGCGCGCTTCCCCAAGGAGCGCGCGGTGGGCCAGCGCGCGATCGTCGTGGTCGACGTCGGGCGCATCTCGGACTCGTGCGGGTTCTCCGTGCCGCTCATGGACTTCCGCGGTGACCGCGACGTCCTCGACCGGGTCCAGGAGCGCAGCGGCGACGCGTTCTACCCCGAGTACTGGGAGACGGCGAACGCCGCGAGCATCGACGGCCTCCCCGCCATGCCCGGCCGCCGGTCCTGAGCGACCGGCAGGGGTCCGCAGGTGCTCGAGGGGTTCTCGCTCCGCTCCGCGGCCGTCGCCGACGGCGTCGTGCTGCGGGTGCGCGTCGGCGGCGAGGGGCCGGTGGTGGTGCTGCTGCACGGCCACCCGCGCACGCACACCACCTGGCACCGCGTGGCGCCCCGGCTCGTCGACGCCGGGTTCACGGTGGTGTGCCCGGACCTGCGGGGCTACGGCCGCTCCACCGCCCCGCAGCCGCGCCCCGACGCCGCGCAGGCCTCCAAGCGCGCCATGGCCGGTGACGTGGTGGCCCTCCTGCGCCAGCTCGGGCACGAGCGGTTCGCCGTCGTCGGCCACGACCGGGGCGGCTACGTCGCCCACCGCCTGGCCATGGACCACCCCGGCGCCGTCACGCACCTGGCCGTCCTCGACGGCGTCCCGATCGGGGAGGCCCTCGCCCGCGCCGACGCCCGCTTCGCGACGGCGTGGTGGCACTGGTTCTTCTACGCCCGCCGGGAGCCGGCTGCGCGCGTCATCACCGCGGACCCCGACGCCTGGTACGGCACCGAGGCCACCGACCCCGGACGGGCGGCGCGGATGGGCGAGGAGAACTACGCCGACCAGCTGGCCGCCGTCCGGGACCCGGCCGTCGTGCGCGCCATGCTCGAGGACTACCGCGCCGGTCTCGGCGTCGACCGGGCTGCGGACGACGCCGACCGCGCCGCCGGTCGGCAGCTCGCGTGCCCGACGCTCGTCGCCTGGTCCGAGCAGGACGACCTCGAGGACCTCTACGGCGACGTCCTCGCCGTCTGGCGCCCGTGGGCGCCGGACCTGCGCGGGGCGACCGTCCCGAGCGGGCACCACATGGCCGAGGAGGCGCCCGCGGAGCTCACCGCCGCGCTGCTGGACCTGCTCGGGCACCCGGCCGGCGCGGCCCCACCGCGCTGACCGGCCGCCCTCCACGGGCGGCTGCTCGCTCAGGCCGGACCCACCTCGTCGAGGAGCCCGCGGAGCGTCGCCTCGTCGACCGGACCGGAGACCCGAGCGGCGAGGCGCCCCTGCTCGTCGAGGACCAGCGTGGTGGGTGTCGACGCCGGCGACAGCGTCCCGCGCAGCGACAGCAGCGCGTCCCCGTCGCGCTCCTGGATCGAGGGGTAGGGGATGCCGAGCTGCTCCTCGAAGGCGATGCCCTGGGCCGCACCGTCCCGGGTGTTGACGCCCAGGAACTGCACCCCGTCCGGGGCGGTCCGCTCCGCCGCAGCCGCCAGCTCCGGGGCCTCCTCCCCGCACGGGCCGCACGCGGCGTACCAGGTGTTCAGCACGACAGCGGACCCGCGCCAGTCGGCGATGTCGACGGCCTCGCCCTGCAGCGTCGTCCCGGCCAGCTCCAGCGGCTCGTCCCGCTCGGCCTCCGCCAGCACGACGACGGAGCCGTCGCCCGAGGCGTACCCGCCGTCCTCGGTGGTGACGGCCTCGGAGGTCGAGCACCCACCACCGGCGACCAGCGCGGCCGCGGCGAGGCCGGCGACCGCCGCGGTCCTGCGTCGTCCCTCCACGGTGCCAGGGTGCCGCACCACCCGGTCGACGGCGCCCCGTCAGGGGTCGTAGCGGACCAGTCGGGCCTTGCCGGACCGCTTGGCCGCGTACATGGCGGCGTCGGCTCGGGCGAGGAGGTGGGTTGCGGTGGGGGTGGGCGCGTCGCCGGGCAGGTGCACCAGGCCCACGCTGACGGTGATCGGGGCGCTGACGCTGACGCCGTCGACGTCGAAGCGCTGCGACAGGAGCCCGTCGATCGTGTCGGCGAGAGCGGTCGCGTCGAGGCCGTTCTCGACGAGCAGGGCGAACTCGTCCCCTCCGACGCGGGCGAGGGTGTTGCCGGGGCTGACGCGAGCGCTCCACGCGGAGGTGGCGGCGACGAGGACGGCGTCGCCGGTGGCGTGGCCGTGGGTGTCGTTGACGGCCTTGAAGTCGTCGACGTCCATGAGCAGCACGCTCACGGACCGCTGGGTCGAGCGGTGCAGGTCCAGGGCGTGGGTGAGGCGGTCGTGGAAGACCGCCCGGGTGGCCAGGCCCGTGAGGTGGTCACGGGTCACCAGCCGGCGGAGCTCGGTCTCGCGCACCAGGGCCTGCTCGCGCAGGGACTGCGCGAGCAGGATCTGGCCGAGCATGTCGGCGACGAGCTCGACGACGGCCTGGGCCCCCTCGAGGGCGGACTGCTCGAGCTCGGTGGGGTGGAAGCCGCGGACCGAGCCAAGCACGGGGCCGCCGTCGACGCGGATGGTGGCCGCGACGCGGGCGTCCGCGCGCCACCGCTCGACCGGTGCGCCGGGGTCGTGCTCGGCCACGTCCGTGACGGCGGCTGCGCGAGGGGCGCTGTCGCCACCGTGCTGGAAGACGACCCACGACCGCATCGGCAGCTGCTGCTGCAGGAAGGACAGCGCTCGCGCGCTCGCCGCCTCGAAGGACATCAGGCCCCGGGTCGCGCTCGTGTCGCGGGGGTCGGTCCGCAGGAGAGGGCCGGCGCCCTGCCTGGGGGGAGGGACGCCGGGCGTACCGCGTGGGAGGAGCGAGGGGTCCTGCCGGCCGTCGAGGAGCATCCGGCCCCTCCTCCCTCGTGCGCGCCGAGGCGCACCGAGGCGGCTCCGGCAGTGGGCGACCGAGGGCGGACGGCTGTCGCGCCGTCCGGGGTCGCCCGGACCCGGGTCGGCCGCACTGCTGGACCGAGTCGACGCGATCTTCGCCCACGGGCGGACGAGGTCACGCACCGGTACCGCCGTCGGGGTGACCGGCCGGTCCCGCACGGGCGTCCGGGACGCCCCGGGGCCGCGGCGCTCGTCGCGGCCCCGGGGGCGCGTGCACGGCGGCGAGGCGCCGTGCACGCGGGTGTCAGCTGTCCTGGGCCGTCCGGCGACGGAGCAGGACGAAGCCCGCGGCCCCGACGGCGGCCAGCGCCGTGCCGCCGAGGAGGTAGCCGGTGGAGTCGTCAGCGGCGCCACCGGCGCCGGTGTCGACGCCGCCGCCGGGCATCGTCATCGAGGCGACGTCGAGGGTGCCGCAGGCCGCCGGGTCGGTGGCCTCCTCGGGCAGGCTCGGGTCGAGGTCGGAGACGACGTCGCCGTCGTAGGTGCCGCTGCCGTCCAGGTCGACGCCGTGCAGGACGACGACGCCGTCGCCGTCGGCGATCTGCTGGGCGACCTCGTCGGAGACCTCGATGGTGCGCGAGTAGGAGGCGTCGCCCACCGGGAAGCGGTCGACGGCCAGCCCCGAGTCGGGGCTGGTGTCGCCCTCGGTGGTCAGCGAGACCTGGATGCCGCCGTAGCTGTCGGCGGCGTCGGAGACCTGGAGCGCGCCGTCGGCGCCCGAGCCCTCCTCGTCGTTCGAGGGGCAGCTGTTCGTCCCGCCGATGTGGATGTGCTGGGCGTGGGGCGCACCCGCGAGCAGGCCGCTCGGGGTGATGTCGAGGGTGACCTCGTTCCCGTCCACGCTGCCGGTGACCCGGGCGGTGGCGCCGGAGTCGTTGAGCTCGGTGAGCGTCGCGCTCAGCTCGGTGCGCTCGGCGGCCATGGCGGGCGCGGCCAGGGGGAGCGCCGTGATGCTCAGGGCAGCGGCCAGGGCCATGGTGCGCTTGATCGTGGTCATGCGTGTCTCCGTCGCTCGTCGAGCGAGCCGCACCGTCGCGGTCCCGGGGTCAGGGCAGGCCGTGACCCAGCGACGATCCGACCACGCACAGTGGTGAATCGCTACCCCCAGTTGCCATTGTGACCGGATCGATGCCGTTATGGGCGTTCTGACCACCACGTCTGGCCGCGGCTCCGGCGATGACCACCACGAGCTCGTGCACGGTCCTCGCTGGAGCCGGCGGTCGGCCGCAGCCGGGAGCGCGCGGCTCCGGCGGGTCAGGGGGCGGCATCACGGGCGCCCGCCCGGCGTGCCGTCCGGTGCAGCTGCTGGTCGTGGGAGAGGGCGTCGACGGCGCGGTCGAGCCACTCGCCCAGGAGCTGCTGCTCCGAGCCGCTGAGCGCCGTCAGGTCCGGTGCGACGGTCCGGAAGGCGACGGTCGTGGCCAGCGGCCCGTCGTCCGCACGCACGGGTTCGTCGGTGAGGATCTGATGGAGCACCGCCTCGAGCATGGCGTCGGCCAGGCCGCCGTCGCGCTCCTGCGGCGGCGTCGCCAGCAGCGTGTGGAGGACGCCGATCGCGGCCGCCTGCAGGAGGTCCGCGGCGCGCTGCTCGCTCACCCGCAGTCGTCCGCTGGCGGCGATGCGGTGGACGCGGGCCCCCAGGACCCGCTTGCCCGACTCGGCCGCGGGAGAGCGCTCGACCCGTTCCGGGTCGCTCAGGAGGCGGAAGACGGCCGGGTTGGCGAGACCGAAGTCGATCTGCGACTGCCACCCGGACCGCACGTCCTCGAGCGGGTCGAGGTCCTGCGCCGACGCCGCCTGCGCGACCACCGCCTTGGCGGAGGCGTGCGTGAGCATCACGTGCTCGGCCACGGCGTCCATCAGGCCGTCCTTGTCGCCGAACAGCCGGTAGATCGTCGGCGCCTGGACGCCGGCCGCCTCGGCCACCCCGCGCGTGGTCACCGCTGCCGGGCCGTGGTCGCTCAGCAGGCGCGCCGCGACGTCGACGATCCTCGAGCGCGTGTCGCTCCGACGGCTGCGCGTGTCGCTCATGGACCGATGCTAACGCCGGCGCGTTATCGCCGGGTTGCGCGCGGTGTTTCCGTCGCTAACGTCGGGAGTGTTTCCACTGGCATTGACGGAGGAGTCGGACATGATCGTCATCACCGGAGCGACCGGGGCGCTCAACGGCGCGACCGTGGACCACCTGCTCGAGCGCGTCCCCCCGACCCAGGTCGCCGTCGTCGTGCGCGACGTCGCCAGGGCTCGGCGGTTCGCCGAGCGGGGCGTCGAGGTCCGCCGCGGCGACTACGCCGAGCCGGCCTCGCTCCCAGCCGCTTTCGACGGCGCCGACCAGCTGCTGCTCGTGTCGTCGAACGACCCGGGCGCGGACGCCGTGGCCCTGCACCGCGCGGCGATCGAGGCCGCCGTCACGGCGGGTGTCGGGCGCATCCTCTACACGAGCCACCAGGGGGCTGCGCCGGACACCCCGTTCGGCCCGGGACGGAGCCACGCCGCCACCGAGCAGCTGCTGGCCGGGTCGGGCGTCGCCTGGACCTCGCTGCGCAACGGCTTCTACGCCCACAGCCTCTCCTGGCTGCTGGGGCCGTGGCGCGAGACCGGGCGCATCACCGTCCCCGCCGACGGGCCGGTCTCGTGGACCGCGCGCGAGGACGTCGCCGAGGCGGCTGCGCTGGTGCTCGCCTCGGACGGCGCCCACGACGGCCCGACGACGCTCACCGCGTCGGCCGCGCCCACCGTCGAGGAGATCGCGGCGACCGCCTCGGAGCTGGTCGGTCGCGAGGTCGAGCGCGTGGTGGTGGACCCGGAGGAGTGGGTCGCCGCCCAGGTCGCCGCGGGGCGGGCCGAGCTCGTGGCGCGGTTCACCCTGGGCATGTACGAGGCCGCGCGCGGGGGCTTCTTCGCGGGCGTCGACCCCCTGCTCGGCGACCTGCTCGGGCGCGAGCCGCGCACCGTGCGCGACCAGCTCGGCGCCGCCGGCGCTCGCTGAGCGGCGCGTCGGGCCCAGGAGCTGTGCGACTGCTCGCGGCCCCGACGGAGCGCGGTGCGCCGTGGACGTCTTCGTCGTGCCTGCTCGTCAGCTCGTCGGCTCCTCGCCGGCGCTGCCGTCGGCCTGCTCGCGCAGCAGGTCGAGGTGGCCCAGGTGGCGAGCTGTCTCCTCGAGGAGGTGGAGCAGGACCCAGCGCAGGGAGAACCCCCGCTGGGCTGAGACGTCGTCGAGGTGGTGCGCTGCCACGACCGCGTCGCAGCGCGCGGTCTCGGCGACGTAGTCCGCCACCAGCTGCGCCATGGTGACGTCGTCGGGCACGTGCAGCTCGCCGTCGGGGTCGTCGTCGGTCCAGTCGTAGGTCAGTCCGTCCTGGCCGGCGAAGACGTCGCGCACCCAGGAGCGCTCGACGTTCGTCAGGTGCCGCACCACCCCGTGCGCGCTCAGGCCGGTGGGTGTGGTCACCGACCGCAGCGCCTGCTCGGGAGCGTCGCCGACCTTCCAGGCGACGAGCTCGCGCTGGCGCTGGAGGAAGCCCAGCAGCGCGGTGGCCTCGTCCCCGCGGTGCGCAGGCTCGGTGACACCGTGCCGGGTGCCGTTCTCGGTGCCGCCCGCGTCGTCCACGCCCCCCATCCTGGCGGTGCCCACCGACATCTCGAGGACGACGTGCGCGTGCGGCTCGACGCCGGACGGGCCGCCGCCCCTCGACACCCGCGAGGATGGCCCCGTGGCTCACGGACCCGGCGACCCCCCGGCGGAGGGGACGTGGGCGACCGCGCGGCTCGCGGGTCGCCCGCCCGCACCCGAGGACGCCCCGGCGGTCCTCGCGCTGCACCAGGACCCGCAGGCGGTCGCGCACAACCCCGGCGACCACCTCGACGACCTGTCGGCGGCGCGCGCTCGGGTCGAGCGATGGGTGCAGCACTGGCACGAGCACGGGACCGGCTGCTCGCTCCTGTCCTGGCGGGGCGACGAGGCGCTCCTCGGCGTCTGCGGCGTCAAGCTCATGAGGCTGCACGAGCGCCCCGTCCTGAACCTGCTCTACCGCCTGCACCCGTCGGTCTGGGGCCGGGGCGTCGGGACCGAGGCGGCCACCGCCGTCGTCGCCCGCGCGCGCCGCCACCGGCTCGCCCTGCCCGTGGTGGCTCGGGTCCGCCCGGCCAACCACGCCAGCGCACGGGTCGCGCTCGCCGCAGGCCTGCGGCGCTGCCCGCACCTGGACACCGTGGGCGAGGACGGTCCCGAGGACCTCTACGCCGTCGACCCGGTCTGACGGGGGAGGTCACGCCGAGGGGGGGGCCGTGCGCGACGGGGAGCGCGTCGCGAGGGCGGTGCGCTCTCGGCGGACGTCGCCGAGGGCGTGGCCCCGCCGGTCGCACGCTCCTGCCCGCGGGTCACGGGACCTGCCCGCAGGTCA
>Ga0210040_10003145_pt1 | contig 22542 bp, 21 predicted proteins | sample CryGeyCG12114_NA_FD_185462 | JGI IMG/M metagenome (GOLD analysis project Ga0210040, IMG submission 185462) | Groundwater microbial communities from aquifer - Crystal Geyser CG19_WC_8/21/14_NA (SPAdes) (version 2) | ecosystem: Environmental > Aquatic > Deep subsurface > Groundwater | place: USA...
ATCTGCCCGTCGACCGTGCACGCCGCCAGCGCGGCCTCGACGACGTCCTGCGGCTTGAGCTGGGTCATCGCCCACCCTCCTGCTTGGTGTTGAGGATGGCCGTGTTCTCGAACAGCGCGGACGGGCACCCGTGGCTGACGGCCGCGACCTGCCCGGGCTGGGCCTTGCCGCAGTTGAACGCGCCGCCGAGCACGTAGGTCTGCGGGCCGCCGACCACGCTCATCGAGCCCCAGAAGTCGGTGGTCGTCGCCTGGTAGGCCACGTCGCGGAGCTGACCGGCGAGCTTGCCGCCCTCGATCTTGTAGAACCGCTGGCCGGTGAACTGGAAGTTGTACCGCTGCATGTCGATCGACCAGCTGTTGTCACCGACCACGTAGACGCCGCGCTCGACCCCGCCGATGATCTCCTCGGTCGAGGGGCCGTCGGGGGCGGGCTGCAGCGACACGTTGGCCATCCGCTGCACCGGCACGTGCGCGGCGGAGTCGGCGAACGCGCAGCCGTTGGAGCGCTCCAGCCCGCGCAGCCGGGCCATGTTCCGGTCGACCTGGTAGCCGACCAGCACGCCGTCGCGGATGAGGTCCCACTGCTGGCCGGCGACGCCCTCGTCGTCCCAGCCGACGCTGGACAGGCCGTGGGGGACGGTGCGGTCGCCGGTGACGTTCATCAGCGGCGAGCCGTACTGCAGCGTGCCGAGCTTGTCGACGGTCGCGAAGGAGGTGCCGGCGTAGGCGGCCTCGTAGCCCAGCGCCCGGTCCAGCTCGGTGGCGTGGCCGATCGACTCGTGGATGGTCAGCCACAGGTTCGAGGGGTCGACGACCAGGTCGTAGCGGCCCGCGTCGACCGAGGGGGCCTTGACCTTCTCCCGCAGCAGCTCGGGGAGCTGGGCCAGCTCACCGCGCCAGTTCCAGCCGGTGCCGGCGGTCAGGTACTCCCAGCCGCGGCCGACCGGCGGCGCCAGCGTGCGCATCGACTCGAAGGTGCCGGTGGCCCGGTCGACGGTCGAGGCGGTGAACTCCGGGTGCAGCCGCACGCGCTGCTGGCGGGTGCGGGTACCGCTGGTGTCGGCGTAGAACTTCTGCTCCTTGACCTGCAGCACGCTGGTCTCGACGTGCTCGACGCCGTCGGCGGCCAGCAGCTGCTCGGAGAGCTCGACCAGCAGGCCGGTCTTCTCCGCGTCCGGCACCGCGAACGGGTCGACCTCGTAGGCCGACACCCACTCGCCGTCGGCGTACGTCGGCTCGTGGGCCAGCTCCACCCGGTCGGTGTTCATCGCCGCCGACACTCCGGCGACGGCGACGGCCTCCTCGGCCAGCCGCACCGCCTCGGCCGCGGTGAGCACGACGCCGGCGGCGAAGCCCCAGGTGCCCTCGTGCACGACGCGGACGGCGAGGCCGAGGTCCTCCCCGTCACCTGAGGACTCCAGGCGGGCGTCGCGCAGCCGGATGCTCTGCGTGCGGATCCGCTCGACCCGCAGGTCGGCGTGCTCGCAGCCGAGGTCGACCGCCCGGGTCAGCGCGGCGTCGGCGAGCGCGGACAGCGGGAGGGCGAGGAAGGACTCGTCGACGGAACGGGTCTGTGCCACGGCTCGTGTCTACCAGCCGGCACCGACATCGGGGACCCGCGGTCCGCTCAGCGGTCCGGGCGCCGGAGGTCCCGCCGGCCCTGGACGCCGGCGGCCAGGAACGCCAGGCCGCCGAACGCGAACCAGGGGTTCCACAGCGCCAGGGTCAGCCGGGTCTGCGCGGCGCCCACGGTGGTGGCCACCCCGCCGGCGTCGGTGAGCAGCACGACCTCCACGGCCACGCCGCGCAGCAGCAGGCCCGCCCCGACGAAGCAGCTCAACGCGGACAGCAACCGGGCGGCCCGGCCGCTCACCAGGCGTCGGGCGAGCGCCAGGCCCAGGACGGCACCGGCGGTGAGGACGACCGCGACGCCCGCCAGGCCGACCAGCACGAACCACAGCGGCCGGGTCTCCGCCAGCTCGGTGCCGGCGGAAGACGCCAGCAACCAGGAGCCGCCGGCGGCCCAGCTCAGGTGCAGCACCGCGAACAGCGCGGCCCAGGACGCCGCGAGATGCCCCCAGCGCATGCCGGAGCTGTCGCGGAGGGCCATGCCGGGACCCTGGCACACCGACGGCCGTGCGCACGCTCCCCGGGCGGGGTGGGTGAATCGGGCCACGGGCTCGGGCTGCCCCGCGGCGACCTGGGCGGCGACCCACTGGTCCTCGTCCACCGTCACGCAGTCGATCGTCCGCCCGGTCAGCTCGGACGCCATGGCGGCCACCTCGGCGAACGTGGGGGCCGAGCTGGCGGTGAGCGTCACCGGGCCGTCGTACCCGCCGTTCGAGGCGAGGACGACGGTGGCAGCCTCGGCGGCGTCCTCCCGCGCCGTCCAGGACACCGGCCCGTCGGCCGGCACGGTGATGGCGCCCGTCCCCCGCCACGGCCCGGTCAACCAGCCGAGGCCGTGCGCGTAGAAGCCGTTGCGCAGCGAGGTCCAGGGGGTGCCGGTTCCGGCGAGCAGCTGCTCGGTCGCGGCGTGGCTGCGTCCCGGGCCGCGAACCGCTGCGCCCTGGCGACGTCGCGGGTGACGACGGCGAGCTCGCTCGCCGGCACCCGGTCGAGCAGGTGGGCCGGTGGTCGCGCCGTTCAGCGCGCCGGTGACCGCCAAGGCCGCGATCGTGCAGGCAGCCTCCGCGGACGAGGTCGACCCGCTCGAGGACCTCCGCGCCGGGCGGGAGTCCCAGATCGCCTTCGGGATGGCCAACCCCGGCATCTTCCGGCTGCTGAGCGACCCGGACCGGGTGGCGAGCTCGCCCGCGGCGCAGTCGGGCCGGCGGGTGCTGGCGGCGCGGATCCACCGGGTCGCCGCGATCGGGCGGCTGCGCGTTCCCGAGCGACGCGCCGTCGACGTCTTCCAGGCCGCCGCGACCGGCACGATCCAGACCCTTCTGGCGACGCTGGCGGAGCAGCGCGATCCCGGTCTCGCGAGGCCATGTACGAGGCGGTGCTCCGGCAGGTCCTCACCGACACCCCGACCCGCGCGGACGCCGGGCCGATCGCCGCGACCGTCGCCTTCCGCGCGGTGGCGCCCCAGCTGGACCCGCTGAGCGACGCCGAGCGGGCGCTGCTGACCGAATGGCTCGACCGCATCGTCGACGCCCCGGCCAGCGACCGGCGGTGAGCAGACCCGCACCGGCCGTCGGTCGCCCAGCCGGGGCTCAGCCAATTCCTCCCGGGCGCCCAGCAGACCTGCCCAGACTGCGGGAGCGGACAGCGGTCTCCGCGCGCGGTCTCCCGACCGCGGCCACCGGCGCGACGTGTGCGCCATGCTCCAGGAGGACGAGTGCGGACGTCGGTCGTGCGGAAGAAGGTCGTGGCGGGGCTCGGGCTCCTGCTCCTCCTACCGGCGCTGGGAGCCTGCGGGGCGTCGTCCTCGTCGAGCGCGGCTGCCGGCGCCTCGACCAGCGCCTCCGCCGCGGCCACCTCCTCGACGGCCGGCGACGCGGCGACCGGGTCGAGCAGCGAGACGGCCAGCACGTGCACGACGGCGGCCGACGTCGACACCGGCGGGGTCTCGGCTGCCGACGCCGGCCAGCGGGCCGAGGGCGCCTGGAACGGCGGGGAGGACGGCGACTACGCCACCGCGCTGGCGTGGGCGGAGGTGGCAGCGGCCGGCGGCGACGCCCGCGGGGAGCGGATCCTCGGCATCATCTACCTGGACGGGCTGTGCGGGGACACCGACTACGCAGCGGCGCTGGAGGTGCTGCGGCAGGCGACCGACGGCGGCGACATGAAGGCCCCGCGCTACCTCGGGCAGATCTACACCGAGGGCCTGGGCGTGACCGCCGATCCGGCGCAGGGTGCCGCCTATTACCAGACGGGCGTGGACCGGGGCGACATCAGCAGCATGACCGCGCTGGGCGACCTCTACGTCGCCGGCTCCGGGGTGACCCAGGACTACGCGAAGGCGCTCGCCCTCTACACCCAGGCGGCCCAGCGCGCCGACCACGTGGGCGCCCCGGCGATGACCGCCATCGGTCGGCTCTACGAGCAGGGCCTCGGGGTTCCGGTGGACCTCTCGACGGCCGCCGACTGGTACCGCAAGGCCGTCGCCGCCGGGGACACCACCGCCCAGGCCGACCTCGATCGGGTCCTCGCGGAGCAGTGAGAACGACGCGCGGTGTCCGGCGCGGGGGTCGGGGGTAGCCCCCGGCATGGCCGACGCACCGCACGACGTCACGCTCACCTTCGGCGGCACCGCGACGACGCTGCTGCGGCTGGGCCCCTTCACCCTGCTCACCGACCCGAACTTCCTGCACCGCGGCCAGCGCGCGCACCTGGGCTACGGGCTGCGCAGCAGGCGGCTCACCGACCCCGCGCTCGTGCCCGCGCAGCTGCCCGCGCTGGACGCCGTGCTGCTCAGCCACATGCACGGCGACCACTGGGACCGGGTCGCCACCCGCTCGCTGCCCCAGGGCACCCCGGTGGTGACCACCCCGGAGGCCGCCGGCTGCCTGGCGAAGCGCGGCTTCACCGACACCTCGGACCTGCGCCCGTGGCAGACCCACGAGCTCACCCGCGGGGACGACGTCCTGCGGATCACCAGCGTGCCCGGCGTGCACGGCCCCGGCCCGCTCGCCCGGCTGCTGCCGCAGGTGATGGGCAGCGTGCTGGAGCTGGTGCGCGGCGGGCAGGTGACGTGGCGGGGCTACGTCACCGGCGACACCCTGTTCCGCCCGACGCTGGCCGAGGTGCTGCAGCGGTGCGGCCCGCTGGACGTGCTGGTGCCGCACCTGGGCGGCACCCGGATCGCCGGCGTCCTGGTGACCATGGACGCCCGGCAGGGCACCGACCTGGTCGAGCTGCTGCGGCCCCCGGTGACCGTGCCGGTCCACTACGACGACTACGGCCTGTTCAAGAGCCCGCTCGGGGACTTCGTGGCCGAGGTGGCCCGGCGGCGGGCGCCCGGCGAGATCCGCACCGTGGGCCGCGGTCAGACGGTGTCCCTGCGCCGCTGAACCGGCAGCGCAGCCCGGCATTGTTCCCTTGGTGCCCACTCCCGCACCGCGCCCCCGGGATCAGCGGCCGGCGAGCCGCATCGCCCGGGTCTGGACGTCGGCGCGCAGCTCCGCCTCGTCCACGGTGGTCGAGACGCCGTCGGCCACGACCTGCCGGCCGGCGACCCAGGTGTCGCGCACGTGCCGGGAGCCGACCGACCAGACCAGGTGGGTGAGCAGGTCGGTGAGGTCCCCGACCGGCACGAAGGCGATGTCCTCGGTGTCCACGTGCACCAGGTCGCCCCGCCGTCCGACCACCAGCTGACCGAGGTCGTCGCGCCCGATCGCCGCCGCGGCCGCGCCGGTGGCCAGCCAGAACGCCTCGGGCGCGGTGAGCGCCGTCGCGTCCTGCTCCCGCAGCCGGGCCAGCTGGGCGGCCAGCCGCAGGTCCTCGAACAGGTCCAGGTTGTCGTTGGAGGCGGGGCCGTCGGTGCCCATGCCCACCCGGATGCCCAGGTCCAGCATGTCCCGCAGCCGCGCCGTCCCGCTGGCCAGCTTGGTGTTGCTGCCCGGGCAGTGCGCCACCGCGACGTCGTACTCCCGCCACAGCTCCAGGTCGGCGTCGTCCATGTGCACGCAGTGCGCACCCAGCACCCGCCCACCGAGGACGTCGTGCGCGGCGAGCAGCTGCGGCACGCTCAGCCCGTGCTCGGCCAGCAGGTCGGCGCCCTCACCGGTGGTCTCGGCGACGTGCACGGTGAGCAGCAGGTCGTGCTCGCGGGCGGCGACGCCGGCCTCGCGCAGCACCGGCAGCGGCACCGTGTAGGCCGAGTGCGGGCCGATGCCGAACTCCACCTGCTCGTCGCTGCGCCCGGCCAGCCCGACCGCGGTCGCCAGCTGCTCGTCGAAGGAGCCGAACCCGGGCAGGCCGATCAGCGGGTTGGCCACGATCGCCCGTGCGCCGGTGGCCCGCACCGCGGCCTCGATCCGCTCCGGCTGGAAGTACATCTCCACGCTGGTGGTCACACCGTGCCGCAGCATCTCCGCCGACGCCGCGGTCATCGCCACCTCGACGTCGGTCGGGGTGAGCCGGGCCTCCCGCGGCCACATGACCTCGCGCAGCCAGCGGTCCAGCGGCAGCCCCTCGCCCTGGCCGCGGAACAGCACCATCGGCGCGTGCGAGTGGGTGTTCACCATGCCCGGCGTCAGCACCCCCGGCAGCGCGGTGACCTCGGCGTCCCCCGCCGGAGGTGCCTCGGACGCCGGGCCGACCCAGCTGATCAGCCCGTCCTCGACGTCCAGCACGGCATCGGGGACGACGGTGCCCTCCCGGTCGCCGACGACCACGGCCCGGGCGGTGAAGCGCTGCATGCCGGAACCGTAGCTCTCCCGAGGCCGTTGGACCGGGCGTGCCGACGGCTGCTGCCGCCGACCCGGGCGGACTCACGGGAACAGTGCTGGACCTCATGGACGCCCTCGGCGCGCCAGGGGTGGGCGTGGCGATCCTGCTCGAGACGGTGGTGCCACCGATCCCCAGCGAGGTGGTGCTGCCGCTGGCGGGCTACCTCGCCCAGACCGGGCGGATGGGGCTGCTCGCGGCGTTCCTCTTCGCCACGGCCGGGTCGCTGCTCGGGGCGGCCTTCCTGTACCAGCTGGGCCGGTGGCTGGGGGCCGACCGCAGCCGGCGCTGGCTGGACCGGCTGCCGCTGGTCGACACCGCCGACGTGGACCGGGCGTTCGCCGCCTTCGAACGGCACGGGCGCTCCGCCGTCCTCGTCGGCCGGCTGGTCCCGGTGGTGCGCAGCTTCATCTCGGTGCCGGCCGGCGTGGTCGGCATGCCGTGGCCGCAGTTCCTGGTCTACACCGCGATCGGCAGCGCGGTGTGGAACGGCGTCCTGATCGGCGCCGGGGTGGCCCTGGGCACCCGGTACGAGCTGGTGGAGCGCTACGTCGGGCTGCTGGACTGGGCGCTGCTGACCGCGGTGGTCGGGTTCGGCGGCTGGGTCGTCGTCCGGCACGTCCGCCGTCGACGGGCCAGGCTGGAGGGGTGACCACCCGAACCCGCCCGGACGTCGTCGCCTTCGACGTCAACGAGACCCTGCTCGACCTCGCCCCGATCGGCGCCGCGCTGGTCGAGCACGGCCAGCCGGCCGAGGTGCTGCCCACCGTCTTCGCCCGCACCCTGCTGACCGGGTTCGCCGGCGCCACCGTGGGCAGCTGGTTCACCTTCCGGGCCGCGTTCGAGTCCTCCGTCGCGCAGGTGACCGGGCTGCCGTCGCCGGCCTGCTCGAGGGTGGCCGACGCCTTCATGGAGATGTCCCCGCACCCGGACGTCGAGCCCGCCTTCCGCCGGTTGACTGAGGCCGGCGTCCGGGTGGTGACGCTGAGCCACGGGGCGCCCGGCGTCGCGGAAGCAGGGCTGGCCCGCGGTGGGGTCGCCGCCCTGGTCGAGCAGACCCTGACGTCGGAGTCGATCCGGGCGTGGAAGCCCGACCGGGAGGCCTACCTGTGGGCCGCCGGCGTCTGCGACGTCGCACCCGAGCAGATGGCGCTGGTGGCGGCCCACTCCTGGGACGTGCTCGGTGCCGGCCGCGCCGGGCTCACCACCGGCTTCACCTCGGGCCGCTCGGAGAAGGTGTTCGCCGAGGTCCTGGGCGCGCCGGACGTGCAGGGCGCCTCGTTGGTCGAGGTGGTCGACGGGCTGCTCGCCCTCCCCCCGCACGGGTGAAACCGGCGGCCACGGGGGGCCTGCTGCACTAGCGTGACGGCGCGTACCGGCGGTGATCCGAAACCGCGCCAGCCAGATGGGGGCCTTCCGTGTCCGACCGCCAGGACCAGCAGCGACCCGCGACCGACGACGGCGGCACCGCCGCGCCGTGGTCGGCCGAGCCGGTACGGCGCACCGACGGCCAGCGGTGGGAGGCCAGCGTCGAGAGCTGGTCGCCGGAGCCCACGACGACGGACGCGGGGCAGCGGCCCTCCTGGGAGGTGCCGCAGCAGCCCACCGACGGCCCGGCCGCCGGCTCCCCCGCCGAGCCCACCGCTGAGACCGCTGCGCCGACCCCGCCCGAGCCGGCGCCCAGCCGGTCCTCCCCGGCCCCGCCGGCCACACCCAGCCGCCCGACCGGCCAGCCGAACCGTGATCCGCAGACCCCGCCGGCCCCCTACGGGCCCGGACCGCAGGACGGCCGCCCGGTGCCGCCGTCCCTGACCAGCCTGACGCTGCTGCGCCCGCAGGACGACGTGCCGCGCACCGGCTGGCGCCGGTTCGTGCACAAGGCCACCGGCGGCGCCTACAACCCGGGGCTCTCCCAGGCCGAGGTCGACCACCGCGCCCTGGTGGCCCGGGTGACGACGCCGGTGCGCGGCAGCAACCGGATCGCCGTCGTCTCGCTCAAGGGCGGCATCGGCAAGACCACGACGACGTCCTGCCTGGGGCTGACCCTGGCCCACCACCGCGGCGACCGGGTGGTGGCCGTCGACGCGAACCCCGACGCCGGCACCCTGGCCGAGCGGCTGACCGACGTCACCGTCGTCACCGTCCGCGACCTGCTGGCCAACCTTGGGTCGATCCGCTCGTTCACCGACGTCTCGGCGTACACCTCGCTGGCCGGGCGCCTGCAGGTGCTGGCCAGCGACCAGGACCCGGCTCTGTCGGAGGCGTTCAGCGAGGAGGAGTACACGTCGGTCGCCGACGTCCTCGCCCGCTACTTCAACATCATCCTGACCGACTCCGGCACCGGCCTGCTGCACTCGGCGATGTCCGGGACCCTGGCCATCGCCGACAGCCTGGTCGTGGTCGGTGCCCCCTCGGTCGACGGGGCGAGCCGGGCCAGCAAGACCCTGGACTGGCTGATCGCGCACGGTCACGAGGAGCTCGTCTCCCGCTCGGTGGCGGTCATCTCCAGCGTCCGCCCGAACACCGGCGACGTCGACATGCAGGTGCTGCGCGACCACTTCGCCGCCCGCTGCCGCGCGGTCATCGAGATGCCCTACGACCCGCACCTGGTCACCGGGGGCCTCATCGACCTGGAGCGGGTCACCCCCGCCACCCGCCAGGCGTACCTGGAGCTGTCCGCCGCGGTGGCCGACGGCTTCGCGCTCCCGCCGCTGCAGCGGACACCGGTCGCGCAGGCGTGACCCCGGCACGCGAGGTCCCCACCCCGCTCGGCCCGGCCCGGGTGCACCGCACCGACCCGCCGGGCGCCGTGCTCGGCACGCTGGTGCTCGGGCACGGCGCCGGCGGCGGGGTGGACGGCGCCGACCTGCTCGCGGTCACCGACGCCGCGGCCGGCGCGGGCTGGCGGGTGCTGCTGGTCGAACAGCCGTGGAAGGTGGCCGGAAAGCGGATCGCCCCCGCGCCGCCGCGGCTGGACGAGGGGTGGACGGCGGCGCTGGCCGAGCTGCGCGGGAGCTGGCTCGACGGTCCGCTCGTGCTCGGCGGACGCAGCGCCGGCGCCCGGGTCGCCTGCCGGACGGCCGCCGCGCAGGGCGCCGCCGGGGTGCTCGCGCTGGCCTTTCCGCTGCACCCGCCGGGCAAGCCGGAGAAGAGCCGTGCCGCCGAGCTGGCGCTGGTCGACGTCCCGCTGCTGGTCGTGCAGGGCGAGACCGACGCGTTCGGTCGGCCCGCCGAGGTGGCGGCGGCGCTGACCGGTTCGGCCGGTGAGGTGCGCGGCGTGCCCGGTGACCACGCCCTCAAGAAGGACCCGCGCGCCGTCGCCACCGCTGCCCTCGACTGGCTCGCCGGTCTCCAGGCGAGCAGCAGGCACCCGTGAGCAGCAGGCACCAGCCCGGAAAGCTCGTGCTCTGAGTCCGCTGCGGACTCAGAGCACGAGCTTCCGCGCAGGGTCCTGGCTCAGCGCTTGCGGCGGCGGAGCAGCAGCGCGATCAGCACGAGCAGCCCCGCGGCCCCGGCCGCGGGGGCAGCGTAGCGGGTCAGCGCGGCCCCGCCGGCGACCTCGAGCAGGTCGATCGGCTCGGGTTCGGTCGTCGCCAGGTGACGCGGTGCCGAGGACGGCGTGCTCCGCACCGGACCACCGCCGGCCGGCCGGTTAGGCGGGGCTGTGTTGCCGGTGGGCGGCTTGCTGGGCGCCTTCCGGGCCGAGCTGATCGGCGTCGGCGCGGTGGTCGGCGCGGTGCCCTCGGCGGCGGGCGCGGTGTCGCCCGCCGCCGGAGCGGTGCCGCCGGCCGGAGCGGTGCCGCCGGCCGCCGGAGCGGTGTCCGCGGACGCCGGAGCCGGCTGCGCCATGATCGCGTTGGTATCGGTCGCGCCCGGGCCGGGCTGGGCCATGATCGCGTTGGTGTCGGTCGCGCCCGGGCCGGGCTGCGCCACGATCGCGGCGGTGTCCGTGGCAGGGGCGGTATCGGCTGCCGCCGGGGCCGCCTTCGCCGGGGTCGCCTTCGCTGCCGTGGACCTGGCCGGGGGCGCGAGCGGGTCGGGCACCGACGCGGTGGCCTTGGCCGGCGCGGCCTTCCCCGGCGCAGCCTTCCCCGGCGCGGCCTTCCCCGGCGCGGCCTTGGCGGGCGTCGTGGTCGCCTCCCTGGCGGCGGCGCTGTCCGCCGCTGCCGCCGCGGTCTTCTTGGCTGCGGCCGCCGCCTTCTTCACCGGTTCGGGGCCCGACTCCAGCGACGCCGCGGCCTCCTCGACGACCCCGGCGGTGGTGGCGGCCGCCTTGGCGACGGCCGCGGTGGCCTTCTTCGCCACGGTCGGCTCCTGGGGCGTGGCCGCGGCGGTGCCGACCGCGCCGGGGTCGGCCAGCCCGGCGTCCCCGCTGGCCAGCTGGGCGGAGAGCTTGTCGGCGAACTGGCCGAGCAGCTTGTTGCCGACGTCGGTCATCACGCCGCGGCCGAACTGGGCGGGGCGGCCGGTGATGTTCAGGTCGGTGAGCACGTCGACCCGGGTGACGCTGCCCTCGCTGGCGAGGGTGGCGGTGACGATGGCCGCCGCGGTGCCGTTGCCCCGCTGGTCCTTGCCGCGGGCGTCGATGACCGCCTTGTGCCCGGCCTCGTCCCGCTCGATGAAGGACGCCTTGCCCTGGTAGGTCAGGTTGATCGGCCCGAGCTTCACCTTGACCCGGCCGGTGAAGTCGTCACCGGTGACCGAGTCCAGCGCGGCGCCGGGCATGCACGGGGCGATCCGCTCGATGTCCATGAGCACCCGCCATGCCTCGTCGATGGGCACCGGCACGGTGAACGAGTTCTCCAGCTGCACTGCGAGGACCTCCGGGTGTGTGCGGCCCGGCGCCACCCGGGGGGGAGGCGACACCGGCGGCGAGCCGGGCCGGGGCGTGCGGTGACCGTGGCGAGACGGCGACGCTACCGCGACGCGCTCACCCGCCCCTCCATCCGATCACGGCCGGGACGGCGGCGCAGGCGGGGAGGCGACGACGCGCCGAACCGGTCGTGACGGACCGGTCCGGCGCGCCGGGTGTTCAGAGCCCGGCGGCCGCGGTCACCGCCCGCCGGGTGAGCACCTGGGCCAGGTGCTGCCGGTAGTCGGCCTGGGCGTTCAGGTCGTTGCTGGGGCTGGTGCCCGCAGCGGCCTGCGCGGCGGCCGCGGTGACCGTCTCCAGGCTGACGTCCACCCCGACCAGCGCCGCCTCGGTGGCGCTGGCCCGCAGCGGCGTCGGCCCCATGTTCGTCAGCCCGATCCGCGCCTCGGTGATCCGGCCGCCCTCCCGCCGCACCGCCGCGGCGACCGCGACGATCGACCAGGCCTGGGCGACCCGGTTGAACTTCTCGTACCGGACCCCCCACCCGTCGTCCGCAGCGAGCTTGGGCAGCGCGATCCCCACCAGGATCTCCCCGTCGACCAGCGCGGTGGTCAGGTAGTCGAGGAAGAAGTCGGCGGCAGCGACGGTCCGCCTACCCCCCGGCCCGGCGATCACGAACTCCGCATCCAGGGCCAGCGCCACCGCCGGCAGGTCGCCGGCCGGGTCTGCGTGCGCCAGCGCTCCGCCGAAGGTGCCGCGACGCCGCACCTGGCGGTCAGCCACCGTCCCGGTCGCCTGCACCAGCAGCGGCGCGTAGCGGGCCAGCAGCGGGTCGGCCAGCACGTCGGCGTGGGTGGTCATCGCACCCACGACCAGCTGGTGCCCCTCCTCCCGCACGCCGCGGAGCTCCTCGACCCGGGTGAGGTCGACCAGCAGCTCCGGCGCGGCCAGCCGCAGCCGCATCACCGGGATCAGCGACTGCCCGCCGGCCAGGATCTTCACGTCGTCACCGCCGTCGGCGATGACCTGCAGCGCCTCGTCGACCGTCGTCGGCCGGGCGTAGTCGAACGCAGCCGGGATCACTGGTCGTCCCCTCCGGTGGCAGCAGCGGTGGCGGCCGCACCGGAGGTCACGCCCTGGGCGTTGGACAGCCCGGGATCCCGGTCGCCGCCGTCCCCGCCGTGGTGGATGGCCCGCCACACCCGCTCCGGGGTGAGCGGCATCAGCAGGTCGGTGACGCCCAGGTGCCGGACGGCGTCCAGGGCGGCGTTGACCACCGCGGGGGTGCTGGCGATGCAGCCGGCCTCCCCCACGCCCTTGGCGCCCAGCGGGTTGCTGGTCGCCGCGTGCACGGTGTTGCCGGTGTCGAAGTGCGGGAGGTCCGCGGCCGTGGGGAGCAGGTAGTCCACGAAGCTGCCGGTGGTCAGGTTGCCCTCGGCGTCGTAGATCGCCTCCTCGAACATCGCCTGCGAGATGCCCTGGGCCAGGCCGCCGTGCACCTGGCCCTCGACGATCATCGGGTTCACGATCGTGCCGATGTCGTCGACGCAGGCGTACTTGCGGATCCTGGCGAACCCGGTCTCGGTGTCGATCTCCATCGCGCAGATGTGCGTGCCGTGCGGAAAGGAGAAGTTCTCCGGGTCAAAGGTCGCCTCCGCGTCGATCGAGGGCTCGATGCCCTCCGGGTAGTCGTGGGCGGCGAAGATGGCCAGGGCCACCTCCTGGATGCCGATCGAGGCGCCCGGCGTGCCCGTGACGGAGAACGTGCCGCCGGCGAACTCCAGGTCGTCCTCGCTGGCCTCCAGCAGGTGGGCGGCGATCTTCCGCGCCTTCTGCACCACCTTCTCCGCGGCCTTGACCACCGCGGCGCCGCCGACCACCAGGGAGCGGGAACCGTAGGTGTCCAGGCCGCGGGAGGAGATCGCGGTGTCGCCGTGCAGCACCTCGACGTCTTCGAACGGCACCCCGAGGGAGTCGGCGGCGATCTGGCTCCAGGCCGTCTCGTGGCCCTGCCCGTGCGGGGTGGACCCGGTGACCACCTCGACCTTGCCGGTGGGCAGCATCCGGATGGACGCGGACTCCCAGCCGCCGGCGCCGAAGGCGAGCGAGCCGAGCACCCGGGAGGGGGCCAGGCCGCACATCTCGGTGAAGGTGGAGAAGCCGATGCCCAGCTGCACCGGGTCGCCGGACTCCCGCCGGCGCTGCTGCTCGGCCCGCAGCTCGTCGTAGCCGAGCAGCTCCAGCGCCTGCTGGGTGGCCTGGCCGTAGTCGCCGCTGTCGTACTCCAGCCCGGCGACCGTGGTGAACGGGAACTCCTCGGCGTTGATCCAGTTCTTCTTCCGCAGCTCCAGCGGGTCCATGCCGAGGGTGACGGCGAGCTCGTCCATGATCCGCTCGATCGCGAACGTCGCCTCGGGCCGGCCGGCGCCGCGGTAGGCGTCGCGGGCACCTTGTTGGTGAACACACCGTCGCACTCGAACCGGTAGGCCGGGAACTTGTAGATGCCCGGGAACATGAACGCGCCCAGCGCCGGCACGCCGGGGGTGATCAGCCGCAGGTAGGCGCCCATGTCGGCCAGCAGCCGCACCCGCAGGCCGCGGACGGTGCCGTCGCGGTCGGCGGCGACGTCGATGAACTGCACCTGGTCGCGGCCGTGGTGGGCGGTCATCAGCGACTCACCGCGGGTCTCGGTCCACTTGACCGGCTTGCCCAACCGGCGGGCGATCAGCAGGCAGAGGATCTCCTCCGGGTTGACCTGCAGCTTGCCGCCGAACCCGCCGCCCACGTCGGGGGCGATGACCCGCAGCTTGTGTTCCGGGATGCCGGTGACCATGGCCGCCATCACCCGCAGGATGTGCGGGATCTGGGTCGCCGACCACATCGTGTAGTTGTCGCCGGAGGGCTGCACGACCACCGAGCGGGGCTCCATGAACGCCGGGATGAGCCGCTGCTGCACGAACCGGCGGCTGACGGTGACCTCGGCGTCGGCGAAGGCCCGGTCGGTGTCGGCCCCGGTGCCTGCTACGCCTGCGTCGAAGACGAAGTGGTAGCTGGTGTTGGAGGAGGTGGAGTCGTGCACCAGCGGCGAGCCGTCCTGCACGGCCGTCTCCATGTCCAGCACCACGGGCAGCGTCTCGTAGTCGACGTCGATCGCCTCGAGTGCGTCCGCGGCGGCCGTGCGGCTGCGGGCGACGACGAGCGCGACGGCCTCGCCGACGTGGTTGACCCGGTCGACGGCGATCGAGGGGTGCCCGGGGTTGACCATCTCCGGGGTGACCGGCCAGGCGCAGGGCAGCGAGCCCTGCTCCCCGGCCAGGTCGGCCCCGGTGTAGACGGCGACCACGTTCGGCCGCTCCTGCGCGGCGCTCACGTCCAGGTGGGTGATCCGGCCGTGCGCCACCGGGCTGCGCAGCACGGCCAGGTGCAGCATCCCGGGCAGCACCATGTTGTCGGTCCACAGCGTCTTGCCGGTGATCAGCCGCGCGTCCTCCTTGCGCAGCCGGGCCTGGCCGACCTCCGTGGCGGGGTCGACGGGGGCGGCCGGGTCCTCGGTGACCGTCATGCCTGCACCACCACGTGGTCGGCGGCCGCGGTGTCGACGGCGGCCGGGGAGACCGCCGGGTCCTCGGCCGCCTTCCCACGCATCTCCGCGGCCGCCTGCTGCACCGCCTTGACGATGTTCTGGTAGCCGGTGCAGCGGCAGAGGTTGCCCTCGATGCCCTCCCGGATCTCGTGCTCGGTGGGGTCCGGGTTCTCCTGCAGCAGGTCGATCGAGGCCATGATCATCCCCGGCGTGCAGAAGCCGCACTGCAGGCCGTGCATCTCGTGGAAGGCCCGCTGCACCGGGTGCAGGGGCGCCTCCTCGGCCCCGCTGCCGGCGATCCCCTCGATGGTGGTGACCGCGCATCCGTCGGCCTGGACGGCGAGCACGCTGCACGACTTCACGGCCTGGCCGTCCAAGTGGACGGTGCACGCACCGCAGTTGCTGGTGTCGCAGCCGACGACCGTGCCGACCTTGCCCAGCTGTTCTCTCAGGTAGTGGACGAGCAGGGTCCGTGGTTCGACGTCGTCGCTGTACGACGCCCCGTCGACCCGCACGTTGATCTGGGTCACCGAGTCCTCCGCTCCGTTGCAGGGCAGGTGTGGCCGGGATCACCCCGCGCCGGGTGGAGTGTGTCAACGGAGGAGCCGATTTGGCCACCCCTGGGACCGCCGCCGTGCGCGACGGCGGAACTGTCGGACCCCTCGGGCACCGTCGGTCTCGACGTCCCGGCTCGGGGCCGGACGGAGGGAGAACCGTGGCGCGCTGGTCGGAGGTCGAGCGGGAGGCGCCGGAGCTGGTCGCGGCGGCGCGGGAGTTCCTGGACGCCGGGGCGCACAAGACGCTGGCGACGGTGCGCCGCGACGGCGCCCCCCGGATCAGCGGCACCGAGGTCCAGGTCCGGGACGGCGACCTGTGGTTCGGCAGCATGTGGCAGGCGGTCAAGGCTCGTGACCTGCAGGGCGATCCCCGGTTCGCGCTGCACAGCGCCTCGGTCGACCCGCCGGCCTGGCGCGGCGACGCCAAGCTGGCCGGCCGGGCCGAGGAGGTCACCGACCCGGCGGTCGTGGCCCGGCTGAACGGGGGCGCACCGCCCGGCCCCAGCCACCTGTTCCGGGCCGACGTCACCGAGCTCAGCGTGGTGCGGCTGGCCGAGAGCGGCGACGCCCTCGTCATCGAGTCCTGGCACGAGGGTCGCGGGCTGTCCCGGACGCAGCGGTGAGCCGCCCGCGCACGGTGCTCAGGCGGTGGCGAGCTCCCGCCGGCGCAGCACCGCCGAGGCGGCCAGGAAGACCAGGCCGAGCACGGCGAGGCCGGCGCCGACCGCGCTCGGGGCGCGGTAGCCCTGGTCCGCCGCGATCACCAGGCCCCCGAGCCAGGCGCCGAGGGCGTTGGCCAGGTTGAGCGCCGAGTGGTTGAGGGCGGCACCGAGCATCTGCGCGTCGCCGGCGACCTCCATCAGCCGCAGCTGCAGGCAGACGGCGAGCACAGAGCTGGCCGCGGCGACCAGGAACACGGCGACCAGGAGCCCGCCGGCGCTGCCGGCCACCACGACGACCAGGCCGAGGAAGAACCCCATGGCGACCACCGCGCCGAGCAGGGAGGGGAAGAGGGCACGGTCGGCGAGCCGCCCACCCAGCGTGGTCCCCACGATCATCCCGACGCCGAAGACGAGCAGGGCCACCGGCACGAAGCTCTCCGCGGTGCCCGCCACGTCGGTGAACAGCGGCGCGATGTAGCTGTAGAGGGCGAACATGCCGCCGAAGCCGACGATGCCGAACAGCAGGGTGAGGATCACCTGCGGACGGCGCAGCGCGGCCAGCTCCGACCGGATGGTCGCCGCCGCCCGGCCCGGCAGCGAGGGGACGACCAGCAGCACGGCCAGCACCGTCAGCGCGCCGAGGGCCACCACCGCCCAGTACGCCGACCGCCAGCCGAGGTTCTGCCCCAGCCAGGTCGCCGCGGGCACCCCGGCGACGTTGGCGATGGCCAGCCCCAGCATCACCGAGCTCACCGCCCGGCCGCGCAGCGCCGGCGGCACCAGGGAGGCGGCGATCAGCGAGGCCACGCCGAAGTAGGCCCCGTGCGGCAGCCCGGCCACGAACCGGGCCAGCAGCAGCGTGCCGTAGCCGGGGGCCAGCGCGCTGAGCCCGTTGCCGACGATGAACGCCGTCATCAGGCCGACGGCGACCCGGCGGCGGGGCAGCCGGGCGCTCAGCGCGGCGATCACCGGGGCGCCGACGACGACGCCCAGCGCGTAGGCGGAGATGAGGTGGCCGGCCGAGGGGATGCTGGCGTCCACCCCGTCGGCGATGTCGGGCAGCAGGCCCATCGTGACGAACTCGGTGGTGCCGATGGCGAACGCGCCCACGGCCAGCGCGACGATCGCCAGCACGGCGGTGCGCGTGGAGGGGACGGGAGGGGCCGGCGTCGTCCGGACGTCGGGGGCTGCGCTCACTCAGCGGCCAATCCCGCGGCTCCGGCCGGCATTCCCGCGGGCCGGAACTCGTCGCCGGTTCGACGCGAGTCCGGCCGGCCGGCTGCCGATGCTGCAGGGACGACCGGGGAGGGGGCTGCCATGGCCGAACAGCGACGCCGCACGCCGACCACGGCTGCCCCGGCGGGATCTCGGCGCCGACCGGCAGCACCCAGCCGCACGACGGCCCAGCGCCGTGCAGAGGCGCCGCGATCGTCCGGAAAGCGACCGTCCGGAAAGCGACCGCCCGGAAAGCGACCAGCGGCGAAACGCCCGGTCCAGCGGCCCGGTGCGGCTGCGCGGCGCCAGGTAGCCGCGGACCGGCGTCGCGGTCGGCTGGCCCGGTGGCTCACCCCGCTGCTCGTCCTCACCGCCGGCGGGCTGGTCGCGGCGACCCAGCTGACCCCGGTGCTCGTCGACCTCACCGCCTCGACCACGATCACCGACAACGGCGTCACCTCGCGCGGGGCCACCGGCACGACCCTCGGCGGCGGCCTGCTCACCTGGTCCAGCGGAACGGGGATCGCCGGTGACTCCAACGGCGCGTCGGTCTACAACGGCGACGACGTCTCCGGCGGCCTGGTCGTGCCGCAGCCCCCCCGACCGAACGGCATCACCATGCAGCCGTGGGCGCGGCGCGGCGTCTCACCGACGCTGACCCCGCTGGAGCCTGCCTGCGGCGGCTACAGCACACCGAAGCGGATCGACCCCGGCGCCGTCGCCGGCGTCGGGTCGGCCACGGTGACCTGGCAGGCGGACACCCGCGACGAGGTGACCTCCTACCAGGTCAGCGCGGTCAGCCAGACCCTGGTCACCGGCACCCAGCCGGACCCGGTCACCGCCACGGCGGCACAGCCCGATGACTGCGGGCAGGTCAGCGCCACCGTCACCGGCCTGGTCTCCGGGCAGTACTACGTGTTCTGGCTGGAGGAGCAGATCACCAGCGCGACCACCGGCGTCCCCCGGCTGGAGCAGATCGGCACCTCGGCGCCGGTGCTGATCGGCTGACCCGCGGCGGCTCAGTGCGCGGCGACCGGCACGTCCAGCTCGTCGGGCTCGGCCAGCTGCCACGGGCGGACGACGACCACGAGGACGACGATCGCCAGCCCCAGCGACGCCACGACGACGGTGCCCATGGCGACCGCGTCGTTGCCCAGCAGCCCGACCAGCGGGGACACCGCGGCGCCGACGCCGAACTGGACCGCGCCCAGCAGCGCCGCCGCGGTGCCGGCCGCCGCGCCGTGCCGGGACAGCGCCAGTGCGGGGGCGTTGGGCAGCGCCAGGCCGCAGCCGAAGAGCACCGCCCACAGCGGGACGGCGACGGCGAACAGCCCACCGGTCGACGTGCCGGCGAGCACCAGCAGCAGCGCGCCCGCGGCGGCGCCGAGCACCGTGCCGGCGACCAGCACCTGGGCCGGGGAGAACCAGCGCAGCAGCACCGGGTTGAGCTGGGTGGCCCCGATCAGCCAGACCGCACCGGCGCCGAACAGCAGGCCGAACTGCTGCTCGTCCAGCCCGAACTGGTCCTGGTAGACGAAGGAGGAGCCGGAGACGTAGCTGAACAACCCGGCCATGGTGAGGCCGGCGACGAGCACCAGGCCCACGTAGGCGCGATCGCCGAGCAGGCCGCGGTAGCCGCGCAGCGTGCCGGCGACCCCGGTGCGGCTGCGGCGCTCGGGCGGCAGCGTCTCGCGGAGCCCGAAGAACCCGACCGCCAGCAGCAGCACGCCGTAGACCGCCAGGAGCAGGAACACCCCGCGCCAGGAGGTGAAGCGCAGCACCTCCCCGCCGATCGTGGGGGCGAGCACCGGCGCCGCGCCGATCACCAGGAACAACCGGGACAGCATGGTGGCCGCGGCCCGGCCGTCGAAGAGGTCCCGGACGACGGCGATCGCGATGACCGCGCCGGCCGCCGTCCCCATGCCCTGCAGGAGCCGGAGCGCGCCGAGGACGGCGATGTTCGGCGCGAGCAGCACCAGCAGCGAGGCGAGCACGTGCAGCGCGGTGCCGGCCAGCAGCGGACGGCGCCGGCCGAACGTGTCCGACAGGGGGCCGAGCACCAGCTGGCCCAGGGCGAGCCCGACCAGCGTGCCGGTGAGGGTCAGCTGGACCGCCGCCGACGTCGTCTCCAGCTCGGTGGTGATCGTGGGCAGCGCCGGCAGGTACATGTCGATGGTCAGCGGCCCGAGCGCGACGAACGCGCCCAGGGTGAGCGCGGTGCGGGCGGTCTTCGGCTCGGCGACCCGCGGCGCGACGGCTGCGGATCGGGCGTCGGCTGCGCGGATGCGGTCCTGCGTGGCGGTCATGGATCCCCCGGGGAGTGCGGATGGCGCGGGGCCCACGCTGGCCGGAACCGCAGTACGAGGGAGGACAAGGCGGCACAGCGGCCGCACATTCCTGCTCTCGGGGGTCAGGACCCCGGTGGGGGAACCGGCAGCAAGGCCGAGACGTCCCGGGCCCGGATCGCGCCCAGCCACAGCCCGGCGCCGTAGGCCAGGTCCGCCAGCCGCCGCCCGGCCGCGAAGGTGGGCAGGTCGATCTCCCGCCGGTGCGGCCACCACCCGCCGACGGCGTCGACGACGGCGATCGCGGCGACCAGCCGGCGCGCCCGGCGCGCCCCCAGCGCGGCGCCGACGGCGAGCGGCCAGTGGTGCCGGGTGACCGCGCGGGCCAGCATCCGCCCGGACGTCGCCGTGCCGCGGAGCACGAGCCCGGTCGCCAGCCTGATCGGCGGACGGCCGCCGGACGACGGGAGCCGGCGGGCCAGCCGGACGACGGCACCGCCCAGCACGCCGGTGGCGGTGAGCAGCCCCAGCGGGCGTCCGGTCAGCGCCAGCGCCCAGGCGGCGGCCGCCCACCGCGGCAGCACCACGGGGGCGACCGCGGATCCGTGCCGGCGGGCCAGCAGTGCTGCGCCGGTGCCGTAGAAGGCCCGGCGGCGCAGCCAGTCGACCGGTGCGACCCGGTGGTCGTGGGCGACCGAGGCGGCCGGCTCGTAGCGCACCCGCCAGCCGGCGCCGGCCAGCCGCCAGACCAGGTCCACGTCCTCGGCGACCCGCATCGACTCGTCGAAGCCGGCGCCCAGCGCCGTCCGCCGGGCCAGCAGCGCCGCGCTGGGCACGTAGGAGACCGCGGTCAGCGGCGCCACCCGGGCCGTCGTCGGCCCGAGGTCCAGCGCGCTGGCGAGCGACTCGTACCGCCCCACCCACCCACCGAAAGCGCGCCTTTGGTGGCCGCCGAAAGCGCACCTTTGGTGGCTGCCGAAAGCGCACCTTTGGTGGCCGCCGAAGGCGCACCTTTGGTGGCCGCCGAAGGCGCGCTTCCGGTGGGTGGGGGGCAGGGCGGTGATCCGCGGGGCGACGAGGGCCAGACGCGGGTCGGTGAGGTGTCCGGCCAGCCGCGCCAGCCAGCCCGGCGAGGGCACGCAGTCGGAGTCCAGGAAGGCGACCAGCTCGGTGCCGGCGGCGCGCAGCCCGGCGTTGCGGGCCGCGGCCGGGCCCCGCGCACTGCCGTGACGGACCAGTCCGGCACGTCCGACCCGGGCCACGGCGGCGACCTCGGACGGTTCCGCGGAACCGTCGTCGACGACCAGGATCGGCACGTCCGCCGTCCCGGGGTCGGCGCGCAGCGCGGTCAGCAGGCGGGCGAGCCCGGCGGTGCGGTCCTTGACCGGGACCACCACGGTGACCTCGGCGTGCGGAGCCGGCGCGACGTCCGGGTCGGCCACCCCGCTGTCCAGCAGCCGGGCGGCGAGCGCCGCGGTGCGGGCGTCGGTGACGGTCAACCGGTCGCCGGCCAGCAGCGGCCGGGCAGCCGGCGCCAGCCGCAGCAGCCGCAGCGGTGAGCCGCCCAGCAGGGCCGCACCGCCGTCCTGCCACCGCGTGCCCGGCGCGAGCCGCACCGCGAAGCCGTCCGGCAGCCGGTCGCCGGGCGGCGCCGGCAGGGTCACAGCACCGCGTCGGTGCTGGTCAGCGTGATCAGCGGGGCGTACAGGGCCATCGCGGCGAGGGCCCGCTCGTGGTCGGCGTCCGTACCGCCGGCGCAGGCGTCGGTGACCACCTGCACCGGCACCCCGGCGTCCGCGGCGGCCAGCGCGGTGGAGAGCACGCAGCAGTCGGTGGAGACCCCGGCGAGCACCAGCGGCCCGTCGCCCACCAGCGCGGCGAGCTCCGGCCCCCACTTGCCGAACGTCGTCGCGTCGAGCACCGGCGCCTCGCCGGGGTCGTCGACCAGCGCGTACAGGGGTGCGTCCGGGGACGCGAGGGCGAACCGGAACTGCGCGTAGTAGGGCACCCAGGCGCCGTTCGGCTCGGCCGGGGCGACGAACCGGGTGTGCACGACCCGGCCGGCGAAGGCGGCGGTCAGCCGGCGGATCGCCGGGTGCACCTCGGCGAACCGGGGCGCTCCCCAGGGCGAGCCGGGGTCGGCGAACACGTGCTGGGCGTCGATGACCACCAGCACGCCGTCGGTCACGCCGCCTCCTGCGCCCGCACAGCCCCGCGGCGCAGCAGCAGGGTGCCGGCGAATCCGACGACCAGCGCGACCAGGACGCCGAGGTTGGCGAACGCCCAGGCGCCGTCCTTGCCGCCCAGCCCCAGCGGGTCGAGCAGGTAGCCCTGCCAGGTCAACCAGCCGGCGTAGGTGTTGGTGACCAGCCCCCAGCCGAGCACCGAACCGAGCACGAGCAGCACCAGCGGCACCGGCGGGACGGCGCCGTACCGGCCGCGCGGGTCGTACAGCTCGGCCTCGGCGTAGTCCCGGCGGCGCAGCAGCAGATCGGCCAGCACGATCCCGCACCAGGCGGCGACCGGGACGCCGAGGGTGATCAGGAAGCCCTGGAACTGGACGAAGAAGTCGCCCTCGGCGACGAACACCACCCAGATCGCGCCCAGCACCATCAGCACGCCGTCGACGGACGCCGCGACCGGCCGCGGGATCCGCACGCCGGCGGCCAGCAGGGCCAGCCCGGAGGAGTAGATGTCCAGCACCGCGCCGCCGACCAGCCCGAGCACGGCGACCAGCGCGAACGGCACCAGGAACCAGGTGGGCAGCAGGGTCGCCAGCGCACCGATCGGGTCGGCGCTGATCGCCGCGGACAGCTCGGTCGAGGAGCCGGCGAGCAGCAGCCCGACGACCAGCAGCACCACCGGGGCCAGCGCGGAGCCGAACGTCGTCCAGCCCACGACGCCGCGGGTCGAGGCGGTGCGCGGCAGGTAGCGGGAGTAGTCGGCGGCGGCGTTGACCCAGCCGAAGCCGTAGCCGGTCATCACGAACACCAGCGCGCCGATGAACGCCTGGGTCGAGCCCGACGGCA
>Ga0210040_10003146_pt1 | contig 22535 bp, 25 predicted proteins | sample CryGeyCG12114_NA_FD_185462 | JGI IMG/M metagenome (GOLD analysis project Ga0210040, IMG submission 185462) | Groundwater microbial communities from aquifer - Crystal Geyser CG19_WC_8/21/14_NA (SPAdes) (version 2) | ecosystem: Environmental > Aquatic > Deep subsurface > Groundwater | place: USA...
AAAAAATGAAAGCATGCAAAGGAGGTTTTTGCACTCTTTAAAAACTATACAACTGAATAAAATATTTGTAAGGACATTTTTGTTTCTTTAGCTTATGTTGAATATAGCATTATGAATGGCGTAAATTAGCGTACCAAATGTCCCATGTCATCAACTGGTGACTCTGGATCTGTATTCTCTGCTTTCTCATTGGGACTGAGTTCTTCTCCTTCACCCTACAGTGAACAAAACATTTTTATTAGTTTCTGAGAAAAGAATTGGTAATGCTTAATTTGATGACAAAGACTACGAATTCTTCCACTCCACGACTCACATTTTCGATTGTAGGTTCATCGAGAAGGAATTCATTTCGGTTTATATTGAATATGCTGCGTTCAAGCTGAATTTTTTATGGTGTTGCTTCTATTGTATTGAACGTTCTGCAGTTTCTTGCATGCATTTTACAATGAGAGTAAATAGTTGCTGCCAATCTCTTACTGTTATCTTAAGTATGATTTTCATTTCTAGATCATTGACTAACTTTATCATTTGGATATCGCATTGTAAACAGGACATTTTTAAATGCATGTACGATCTGGTATCTTTTAAATCGTATAGTAGTGGAGATCTCTGAATTTTAACTTACCAAAGAATAGCATTATTTCTTAGAAACTACAGGAGGAAATGCAATTTTGTTAGCATTTAAAAATTTACTGCTAAAAGATGCCTGCAGACCACATATATAGTTGGAATTTTGTAATCTATGAAATATTCATCCAGCTTTCAAGATAATCGTTCAGTTTAAACCATATTAACTTTTTTTTTCATTTTCATTTTTTCATCATAGGATTGCATGATACTAAAAAGTGACTAGCGATCGATTTTACCCCTACTGTGGCTGTATGTATATTTACATCAAACCCAATATAATTTTATCTCACATGAACAAGAAAATTTGATAATGTAGTATCTAACCTGTGGAGTGGCCTTGGTCTCCAAAATGTAGCTTCTCTCTGTCGGCTTCTTTGCTTTAGGAGCGCTCATATTGATTGTTGCTTAGCTAAAATACTTATTTTGCACATACAACAGTTGCCTGGATGATTTGGTATATTTTTAAGCAAAGTGGCAGAAATTGTAGCTGTTATTGCACTTCTAATACTGTGGCGTGGCAATAATATTACTAGCCTGGCTAGTAGTACACGACACGCCTTATGATCTTCAACGAAGTTGAACACTGAGCACAGAAAAGTGAATACAATAGTGCATAAACCAATGTAGACTGTTCAACAATGAGGTTGAAAATAAATTGTAGGGAATAATGATATCTACAATGAGATTACACCAAATCTTGGTACCTTTTTGCTCTTGAAACTCGCACTGGCTTAAAAAATGTAGGTTTCAACACAGCTGGCTCATACAATGCAGTGCCAATTCTCAACTACCTCAATCTAAAACAGTATTATTACAAAAGTCTCGTTTATTGCACTCTGAAAGTACGTTGACAATGTTGGATAATTGCTGTAATTGCAGAAATACACAGTAGATGCAATAATGATGCATGCGGCTGTGTAATAAATTGCACTTGTTGCACAAAGTTATTAAATGAGCCGTTGAAACTATTAGAGGATCAAACACAACTGCAGGGAAAGTCTCGCTAGGCTGCTAGGCACCACTGAGAGTAAATTTTCTCCAGCTTTCGAGTTTTCATATTTTATCTGAGTTCCGTCCAATCAGTTGGCTAGGAAAGTACCTTACGTCGTGAGCGGATGCTACCCGAATTTCACTCTACTACTTTCTCTATTCACCGATATTCGTACTGCAGGGCTGCTATGCTACATTTCCTCGCAAACTTTTTTATTTTCAACGTTATACAAGAAGTTGAACTCTCGTCGGGCTGTTTCGTCCTTCTGAATAGCCACAGATATACTGTCTGACGCAAGCAAATTTTCTCTAGTCTTGTGCAACCAGTGTTCTTTCTTGAGTAGGCTTGCAAATATATGTTCATGAAGTCAGCTAACTAAATCATACTTTACAGACTTTTGTACTTTTATTGTAGAACTTGAAAACATGTACATTAATATGGTAAATATAGAAAATATGAGCAGGAGCAAACGTTTGGAAGCGTGAAGAAATAATTATAAGCCCACGACGAATGATGAATGAACATAGATAGTCTTGTTTTTGTTTGCTTCAGTGGTTTTTTTCTTGGGTGAGAGTGAGGGTAAAATATACAGATAAGTATGTGAAGCTTCCATTCAATGTACATCAATTAGACCACAAAGAATCACGCGTAAACTACTAAAAAATTGCTGAAAGTTCAAATCGTGGATTGAGGCTTTGTGCTATGTTGATAATCAATACCCTGCTCTATTCGGTTTAAAACTTTGTGTCGCAATGGTAAGCTTATGTTGGGCATTAACCACTCAGCTGAAAAAAATAAATAAACAGTCCGTTAGTAGTAGCAAGTGTAGTAATGTAGTTTAGTTAGTGGTAGTTTGCATGAAAATGCAAGCGCTGTTCATCTATCGATTTAAACCACATCCGCTTCTATGCAACATCATGATAAGTCTATCCAGATGAGGAAGAATTAAATGCAAAGCTTCAAATTTTTTCGCTTCATTTTCCATTAAATGCATTAAAATTCTTATTACTGCATGTCCGAAATTAAAATGGACTTTCATAATAGTGAGTTTGCTACTTTTCTTCGGTTAAATGGACTTCGTTGGCACACGGTATACCCAGGATAGGAAATTATACAATCAACGCCAAATAACTTGGCACTGGCACTGAAATTGTTCCATTTTAATTTTACACGTGCTATAATACTATTCTATAATAGTATTATAGCACAATAATTCAATAATAATTTCCTTAAATTTTTTAAAAATTTTATTGTTTACCACGCTTTGATTTTAGACATGGTGTCAATTGTGAACAAGGCGTCTCTTCTGCTACATCGTATAATAATCAAACATTGAGTGTGCTTGGAGGGAAGAGCTCAAATGTTCAAAAATGTAGTTTACATTTCGGGATCGTGAATATCGTGATCGAGTCGAGCGTTTGCTGAGTTCTTGAATGTGATTAAATTGTTTTTAATTTGTCTAAATTACAGAATAGGCAAAATTTAGACTGCAAAACACAATAGAAAGAAGCTGAAGGTCGTCAATAAATTTTTAGTTCCTGACTTTTGCGTTGTGTTTGCGATTACACGGTTTTTGAAGGTGCTAAAACGTCGTTTTTGTAGCTGACTTAAGTTTTCATTGTTAATATTAGGATTGGGTTGAATTTCGGGGGTAGTTTCAACCATCAAATCAATTCAAATATCATCTCACCATGGCTGATCCGTTAAGTCTTTTGAGGCAGTATCATACCAATCAGAAGGAAATCGTAGAAAAAGATGCAAACATTTTGTTTGGGGAGTTTTCTTGGCCTAAAAATGTTAAGACCAATTACATGATCTACGGGTATGTCGAATTTACATATCTTAATTTGTACAATGTACTATATGGGCATGTTGTTAGTTTTAATTTTCTATATTAATTAACAGGTCGGGCCGCGATGGAGCCTCTAAAGAATACTATACATTGGAATGTTTAGTCTTCCTTTTAAAAAATGTAGCACTCAGCCATCCTGTGTACGTCCGACGCGCCGCTGTAAGGGAACTCATACTTGTTCAAAATATTCAAATTCAAGATAATAAAGAATGAAAAATCGTTATTTTAGGCTGAAAATATTCCGGTTGTAACCCGGCCCGATCGTAAGGACGTGCTCGCGTACCTGAAAGGAGAGATTGCAACATGTTCAAGTATCGACAAATCTGCTCCGCTAGAGATTCCTACGCAAGTAAAAAGAACTGCAGAGGATGCTGCTGAATCGGCTCCCAAAAAACCTCGGTTTGAAGACACTCAGTTTCAGAAGGTGAAAGAATCCTTGGCAGCCAGGCTGAACGCACCCCGAGAGGCATCTGTTACCATCAATAACATCAAGTAGAATTATATATTGCAATCCACATTCTTTTTTTGTTCTTACTAAATTTTTAGTAGCTAACGTCACATGTTTTTTTTAGGTCATTGTCAGAGGCTATGTCAGTTGAGAAAATTGCGGAAATCAAGGCTAAGAGGCTATCTAAGAAACGAACTACAATTAAGGGACATGATGACATTGAAATGGGATCTGAAGTTAGAGCGATGTTGGATTATGACTTGGATGTCACAAAGGACATTGTATCTCGTGAACGACAATGGAGAACGAGAACGACTATTTTGCAAAGTACAGGGAAACAGTTTGCCAAAAATATTTTTGCTATTCTTCAATCTGTAAAGGCACGAGAAGAAGGCAAAACTCTCCCAAAGTATGATTTATTGTTTGATATCTGTTTACTGTTTGTTTATTTTCTTTATAATTATAATTAACTGTGTAAATTCAAACAAAAGGCCTGCTGTTCCAATGAGACCTACAGCGACAACACCAAGATTATCTGCTGTTAAACCAAACCCACCAGTAGAGAAGTATAATCGCTATAACCAGCCGGGTTACAATAGATACGATCAAGAAAGGTTAAATAAAGACGGTGAGAAAAATTTCTATTTTGCTTTTGCATTAACATGACTAACCACTCTATAATCTAGAAATTATATTGTGAAATGTGAAATTTAATGTTTTAAATGCTTATAATTAATATAGAGACTGAGGGCTTCAAAATTGATCTTTTGGGAACCTATAGTGGTATGAACTTGAAATCCGTAACCGAAGGAGCCGTTGTCAAAAAACCTTTAACTCCTTCAATACCCCATGTTACCTCTGGGGGATCAGCTAATGTAATTTATTTCAGCATTTTACACATGATCATAATAATCTTTAAATATTTTCTAACTTTACTTTGTATGCGTAGCCTCTTGGGAAAAGTCCAATTACTCCCCAAAATAAAAGGGTATCGCGGACCCCTATAATTATCATCCCTTCGGCAAATACCTCCCTAATTACAATGTACAATGCAAAGGAAATTTTGCAAGACTTGCGTTTTGTCACTGTTGAAGAGAAAAAACGAATGGGTTGTAAAAGGGATAATGAAATCCTCATTCATAGGCAGAGAAACGGTGTATCTGCTCCCTACCGTGTCATTGACAGCCCTCAAAAACTCTCCCCGCTTGATTGGGAACGTGTAGTCGCTGTATTTGTTATGGGACCAGCTTGGGTATGTTAAATCGGTTAAATCAAATCAACTGCGCTTGCATAATTTTTACAATACATGATTTTTATTTATTTTTGCAGCAATTCAAAGGGTGGCCATGGGATGGTAATCCTGTTGATATTTTTTCAAAAAGTGAGTCTCAAAAAAGAAATTTCTTGATCATTCATTACTAGGTTTAACTGACCTTAATTAATTTTTAGTCAGCGCATTTCACATAAAATACGATGAAATGGTTCTGGATCCAAATGTTGCCAAATGGGCTGTTACAGTCATTAAACTGTCCAAAATTAAGCGTCATTTAGACAGAGCTGCACTGATGACGTTTTGGGAAAAACTTGACGTGTAAGTTTTTATTACTTACTTAGTATTTTCATCGTACTTAGATAAGTTCTCTAAATTTTTGTTCTTGAAAAATCTTTTGCAGGTATATTGCAAAACATAAACCGTTTTTAAGGTATTAGCTGTTGAGTTCCGATTTATTGATTATTGCCGTTTTCATAGTAATCTTCTTTTTTAATTCGAACGATAGATGCATTATGGAAGTTGTATGATTAAAATATTACGCATTATCTGTGACCTTTTATTTACTTATTTTTGTGTGAATTGTATCATGTTCATCATTCTATATTTGTCCTAGCTGTACATGAATTTGTTGGATTATATTACCTCTCAATATCTATTTTCACATCTCATCTTCATTGTCAAATGAGTTTTAGCACACCTATGAAGCAATAAAATGTTATTAGACTTAATGAAAATTGTTGGATTTCATGTCTGTATTAAAAAAAACTTTATAGCGCAGGAATGTCAGAAACCAAAATGAAATAATTCGACCTTTATGCTGGAATGCGTCAGAAAAAAAGGGGGATGGACTGACCAATCGTAATATAAAAATAATTTGCTGGCTCTTCCATACATCCTGCCCATTTTTCTACTATGCATTATGTAATGCTATAATAGCGTAGGACATGATATATTTTTTGTAATTTTCAGATCATAATGCATAAGAATCAGAGTCCTGTAACACAATCCTGTTGCTTATTTTACATAGGTCCTAAATTAGTATCTGACCTTGTTATTTGAACTTCAACAGTAAAGGGTAAACAAATTGCTCCTATACTTTTAGATAACTTTGAATAAAAGTTATCTTTTAGACATTTCATTCCTCAACTTATCGGTCATTAAAAACACGGTAGTCAATGTGAGCACGCTGCAATTAACATAAACGATGTAAAGGAATTCCTTTTAATTTTGGTACTTTATGTTCATAAATGCTACAAATACTATTCTATGCACCTTGATTCATAAGAAAAAGAGTATTTTTTAAATGGGGAAAATGATATAATGGCTTTTAAATGGAGACTTGAACTACTCATCTGATTTCCTAATTGACTTGTTTTTGATAATTTCACAAAATGATGAAGACTTTAGTTTCAGCTCAGCATCTGTATGCTTCATACAGATTTTTGAAATGTTATAAATGCATCTTATGTAGGATATGGGAAATTAAATCTTTGTGTTTTTCAGTTACACTAGAAAAGTGACTCTATATGAATATGGATACAATATGGCTTAATGGCCATGGGGCGCAACGCAATTAGTGAAATTCCGTTTCATGGATGGGTAACTACGCCCCAAAACCACTATATAGCACCAGTACCATGTTTCCGCATTATATTTAAACCACGCATAGTTCTTAAATACGCTGCTTCTAGTTTAATTTACTAATTTGAACTAATGTGAGAGTGTGCACAACCTAATGTGACTCACGCAATACAATGTAGAATTTAAATGCACTTTTCTGCTACATAGTCGTGATGCTAAGTAGTTTACGAACATCAGTTTTCCGTATTTCATGAGCTTTAATACAGTTTCATGTGTTCTTAATAGTACAAACTATTTAAATTTTGCAGACTAACCAAATAGTTAGTGGTGAAATTCGCTATCTTTTTATTCGCGCATGCAGTAATGTTTAGCATATAAGAAGAATAAATAAATGCTTACTAGCAAACACACGATGCATTTTAAATTTTATCTCCTTCTGACCTTCGTCGTACATGAACAAGAACATGCATAAACTACTGGTCAGTGAATTGCATATGCGTAATTTAAGCTCTAAAATCGCAAAACTTTGCAACTGGATTAAAATCCTGGTAGTTCTATGGTCAATGCTAAAACTACATAATATCCTATCATTTATAGATCAAACATCTATTTTCACGATTTTCCAAATCAAAAACAAATAAAATTATATCACACGGCTACAAATATTTGCATTAAAACAATAAAAAAATCAATATTCCTGATCAAGACCTACTAAACCAATTCACGGTGCTTATTCATGCCACAACAATGGCTGCATATGAAATGAATGTACCTAGCTGCCATGATCATGAGCTGTTAACGCAAAGCAAATACGTTCACATGAAAACTATTGTAATCCATTTTTGCAAAGTTAAATCACATTTGGCATCACAAAAGCAATCTACATCAGTCAAAGTCAAGGCAGCTAACTACTAACTAACTATACATACAATATTTGTCAGTACAGGAGTATTCGCACAAGTGTTGTGCATCAAATCAAAGTTTTATATACAATTTGATTCGCGACGAGTTCAGTTACTTACTGGGATTACAAGTTAGGACGCGATCGATTTTTGCACAAGTACAAGAAGGGATGTCTCTGCTGGACAAGCAGCAGTCTGCAACGAGTGCTCAGCCGCTGTGCTTCAACCATCTTCGTCGTAGTGTGGGAGAGAGAAAAATTATCAGACATCTGATCCATGTAACATGGAGAAGATGTTTCATAATTTCTAGTGCACAAGGACGACGGAAATGACTGTGAAATCAGGAAACATTTGTTTCTCACACTAATCACTTGGTTTCTTCATATTCAGAAAAAACAACTACACACTCATTACGTAGACCTACAGTCTGTCAGTCACCACACAATGGCATACCAAGCTATGTCAATTAGTTGTAAAAGAAAAACACCAAGATACAAAAGATTCCAGCCTATCTTTAACTTTACATTAAGTGTTTGTATTGTCCTCCAAGTGCTTATTTACAGGTCTCATGGCATGTTAATGCCCTTAAATCTTAGCATTCACTCAGGTAAGCATAATTTACATGGAATTTAGTTCCAATATCTTGTCTGATTGTATAAGCTCATAGCTTCAGGTTTCATAGAACATGAAAGACAATCAAGCCCTTTTGTGTGATATAGTGCAGTGTTGTATGGCAATGGCAAGCGTCAGTCAAAGTTTTTATTATCTTCCTGTGGTGAAAGACCTCATGAAAAACGCGGAGGAGCAAAAGTTGAATCAATATCTTGTACCATAAAAGATTTGAGAAAGCGTCTTGTGCATGCATGAATGAAGCCAAGAGCAATGCTACAACACATACACACACATGGGTCAACTTGAAAGTGAAAGCATGCACACTACAGAGTGCAGGTGCACTGATGCTCCATGAAAAGATTTTTTCATGACTTTACCCAACGCTGAAAATTTTATAAATTAAAAATATTAGATAAAAATTAAATCAGAAAATGGGAAACTCTGCCGAAAAAGAATGAAATAATTTTATTATATCTAGTTAATTTAATTGTTTGAGACACAGTACGATATGTTTAAAATCCGAACTTGCATCGGCCTTTCCACGTTAATTTAATCTCATGCGTGATAGCTTTTTAACTTTAATTCATTCATAAAAATATTAACCAATGAACTTTTCGAAAAACAATGATGGCCCATGCCCAAGTTTGCTTCGAAACCTTTCAAGACCTTTCAAGTCTTTGTAAAAATTCTCCAAAAAGTCACATTTTTCGAGATTTTCCATAGTTAGGAGCACTTGCAATTTTTTTTCTCCCTATGTCTCAACGAAGAGCGTAGAGTTTACATTATTGAGCAGCGCAACTTTTGTGAATACCAATGATTGCATACTACATACTATAAAAAATGTATCTTTTTTTCTGCAACAGCACAAATACAATTCTATAAACCTTGCAAAAGTAAGCGAATTTCAGTAGAGCGTGAATTTAGCAATTCTCACACTTGGCTGTTGATGGAATAATCATGTAAAGTTCAAAGCATTAAAGTTGTTGGAAATGGTTTCTTAGGCGACAAGCTCGAATTATATAGCAATAGCACACATCACACATTATGGGATTTTTGGTGCAGTAGATTTCTTCTTGCAGTGCAGATGAATATTATACTCATCTGTTTCAAAATTCTAGTAACAGTTCATACAAATGTCAGCAAAATTTCGTAGAGTGAAAGTACAAAAAGCGTTGATTTAAGCATGAGATGCAAGTGACCGCATCCTTCGTTTGTCTAATATTGTCTACAATGCCTTTAGGATGTTTCGAAGAACCCACTGTCTTCCTCACAGTGTCCTCCATAGCTAAGCAAACTACAGACGGAAAATTGGAAGACCGTTTAATTGAAATCAATTGGAACTATGCTCAACCCGAAGAGGGTGATTGGGTCGGTTTATTTTCACATTCACCTGAAGATGGCATAGGAGATCCACTTGAAACTGTCAACGTTACATTGTCCCGTGGTAACTAATTTCGCTTAAGTTGCAACATGAATATTTCCGGTGGCATAAATGTATAAATTTGAATGCGAATGCGCAGGGTACGTTCGTACAAAGCACAGATATGAGCGTCCTCCTATCGATGCTAAAGCTGACACATGTTTGGGCTACTGGATTGCCTATGTTCGCAATGGGCAAACCAAAACAACGAATTGTTTGAGTACATATCCAAGATGGATGGAGAAAATGAAGTGAGTATGCTCTTTATTGTTTACATCCCAGTTTAAGATGCCACTATTTTGCTAAAAAATTATTTTTTCTCTGCTTGAAAAGGGATACTATTGGAGACACTCCCCTTCATTCCCTAATGATTCCTGGAACACACAATTCTGGAAGCTGGAGAGAGTACGAGGGAAATCTAGGTAAGTAGAAATGTTGAATTTATCTGGGCGTTGTAAATACAATAAAATGAGTGTGTAAAATGTATTGAAACACATTTATTTTTATTTTACAGACGTTTTTCAGCGTTATTTAATAAAGTAAGTAATAAGTTTTGGATTAATAGGCGAATGATAAAATGATGGGAAAATTCATCTCTTAGAAAACATGCAATTTTAAAATTTTTAGCCAAGATGAGCCAATATATCGCCAGCTTGTGCATGGTATTCGCTATCTTGACCTCCGAGTAGGATACTATCCTTCGTCAGCGAAAAAATTTTGGGTGAATCATAACTTTTATCGGATTCATCCTCTTTCTTCGGTACTAGACGATATCAAAAAGTTTGTGGAAGAAACCAAGGAAATCGTTAGTGTATTTTCTCATTAAAATCCAGTCATTAAACTTGCAATAAAATCATGCTTCCAACTTGATCTGACGTGTACTCACTCCAGTGCATCTATGGGTATTTTATCCAGTACAGTTAATGGTCTATTTTATTACGGCTTTTATTTTTTGCAGGTTATTCTAGACTTTCACCGATTCCCAGTAGGGTTCACTAGTGAAGAAAGACACGCCATGCTAGCTGGTAAGTAATATCGCATGTTGAATGGCGGAATAATGCTATAAAAAATGTAAAAATCTTGGATTTCTGACTAAAAGAAGTTTCTCTTCTGTAGAGTATTTACAATCAGAACTAGGAAAATACGCTGTGAATGGAAATATGTGGCCTAATGTTACGCCTAATGAAATTTGGGGGATGGGAAAATCCATAATCATATCGTACTCAAATGCAAAGGTGTCCCACCAACATTCATTTTTGTGGCCTCCATTACCACAGGTAAATAACATTTAAAATAGCATTGTTAAAGAAAGGGGGGTTAACTGATTTATTCAGCACTGACATGCATTTGCGCTAGCCTCAAAGACTCACTCAGTATAAGGATAAGATTTTGAAATGAACAATATACAATAGTTTACTATTTTATTTTTCTACTTAAAATGTTCCTTATGTCCATAAAGGAATGGGGAGACAAAAGAAGACTTCCAGACCTCAAAAGCTTTCTTCAAGTCGCGTTAGAAAAGCGCGGGAAAAGAGGACAAATGTGGGCGGCAATGGCAGAGTTTACACCCAAGCCATTGGACATAGTATTGCGGCCTACAAAAGGACTGAGAAATATGGCCCAAAGTGTTAATATACCAATGACATATTGGTTCCATGATCAAGAGTGGTATCCTAAGGCAAATATTATAGCCACGGATTTCTTCTTGGGAAACGATGTCATTCAAACTAGTATTGTAGCTAACAATAAGGGATCCAAGTGCTCTGGTTAAAAATATTTAAAACTTTTATGTACAGCCACTCGTGGGCAATAGATCGATTCGTTCTTACTACGTACGTGCTATGTACAAACAAACATTTTGGCGAGAATGCAAGTATATACTATAATAAGTACTTTTCCACAAGTTTGATTCGTGACTCTCGTACGAAATCGTAGATAAAACAATTTTGACAGCGATGACAAGCCCAAATTCAACGTGTAAAATGGAGAATAAATACAAATTAGTATTGTGCAGCAAACTTGACACTTTTTATTTCAAAAGTTACGAGGCAGCAAAATCCATTTAATCAGGAATAATACAAACAATACAATAGCTAGCAGTAGCAGTAGTGACATTCAACTAATATATTATGATGTATTTAACAAATCTGATTGAAAGGTTATTGGGGAATACAATATTCAGAAAAAAATTTCAGCAACCTACAACAATGGATTGATGCGTTTAAAAGGATGAATCATGCGAAATGTTACTTGGTACTACTACTAATTAAAGAAGGACTACGAAATAAAATTATGACTTTGAAAAACATACATTACTTTTAAATTTTGCTTATAATACGTAGTCCAACTCGGCACGTATGTATGAATTTTTAGAATCATTCGGTAGACGTGGGTAGCCAGCAACTAATGAGTCTTGTCCACCAATGTATAAAGAGTTGTATATTTTCCAGTAGACATCTCGTACTTTTCTTGCAGGATGGAATAGTCCCTGAAACAAAATACATCCAACATTCACATTAGTCACTTCCTTCAATAATAAATGCATCGTAAAAAATATTAGAAAACAAACCTGCAAAGTATATTGGAGAATCTTCATAGGCCCTAATGCCACTCTCAAGCCTTCAATAGAGTCCATAAAGGCTTGTACTAAATGAGGAGACGTTTCAAAAATATTCGGCCAAACATAATTAAGTAAATGAACCAAAGCATCTTCACAGCCGAAGCCATAAACACCGAGGGCCATATGTTTTATTGCGGCACAAGACGTTTGCCTATGCACAAGGTCCCTGAAAATACAAAATTAAAGTCGTTAGTTTTCTAACCTCTTTAAAAATTATCATAAAATGAATATTGAAATCAAAGTGAATATATCTACCTGTCCATGAGGGCATCTTCAAGAAGGGGAGTTACAGCATAGATATAATCTTTGCCCATTTCGCCAATGTACTCAAAGAGAAAAGATAAAGATTTCAAAACTCCATTTTGAACATTTAACTCTGGTACACGATACTCGTTCATCAACGCAGGTAACACTGTAAACGGTGAACACGTTTCAGCTACAATAGCAATTGCAACTGTGGTGCACACCCTGTTTTGTCGTTCTTGTACTTTCAAATTATTCAGCAGAGTTGCCAAAACATCATGAGGTCTGGATAGATCCAAAAATAATTGTTACTTACTATTAATACAACATATTATACATATGCTCATAAGTTAGAACCAACGTTTAAGTGACAGACTCAAAAATCTTACCCAATAGCTTTTGCAATGTATCCAAATGTGTTCACTGTAGCTCTCCTGATAGCTTTTTTATGTGCTTTCAGTAATTCTAAAAGCTCAAAACAAATACGCATCCATTCTCGAGCAGAAACGTATTCTGGACCTCGATCAGCAATACGACCAACCAAGTCGATACAATTTTCCTGAACTTTCTCGTGACGATTTTTCAAAATTGGAGTCAAACGTGGGAGCAAGTCCTTAATAGGAGGAGTCATTTTCGTCATTCCAATCACATTTACAATAGCTTTCAGTGCGCCCAATATGCTTCCCAACACTTCAGGATACTCTTCGCCCAAATATTCATACAAAACTACCCCCAAATGTCCCATTAATTTCTCCTCTTGACATGTTTTCATTACTACGGCAATTTTTGAGATAAGATCCGCAGCTTGTTGTCGCACTTTCGCAGCTTTGTTATTCAGTCGCCATAAAATAGTACCACAGATTTGGGGTAAATATGGTTTCACACGCTTTCCAAGTTGATTTACAATCGTCCCGAATCCATTCAACAGTACGATGTCCTGAAAATTAAAATAAGTCAAATGACTCAAATGAGTATATAATATTACGTAGGTGAGTCAAAAGTACGGAAATCCGGGGAAACCCAAGCCAGATCCAAGCCCAACCGCGTGTTGCACCGGGCTAGATTCGGTATTAGTTTCTTTCGGGCTGGGCTCAATACCAATTGGGCTCAATACCAATATGAATAAAAAAGTTTCGTATGTTGGTCAATTTTACATCCTAACAGGCACTTTTCGCTCAGAAAGGTAGTTATAACATCCGATTTTTTTACGCCGTATAAAAGGCAAGTAAATATTATTAAATGCCTTAAAAATTATTTTGGCGAGACAAAATAATGTTTTCGACAAACTATTTATATTTCTAAACCATATTCTTAAATGAAAGATATGTGGGTAAACTTTACATCCTTTAATACAATCAATGCACTTAAAGGTAGTTATAGAATCCAGTTACTATACGCCAAAAACTTAGATGACAGTTAATTTAATTTTCAACTGTCATACTTTCATATTTGGCTGTATACGAACGCATTATTCTAAAATTGCTAGAATTGGACAACCAGACTAACCAAAATATTTTCAATAAGGAATGATTTTTGAGTAAGTATGTAGGTGAACTTCACATCCTTTAATACAATCAATGCACTTAAAGGTAGTTATAGACTCCAGTTACTATAAGCCAAAAATATGTTAACATGCAATTGAATTACAGTGCTATATCATATTTATGTTTCGGCTGGATCTATGATGTTGACAACCCTACACGTCTAAACCCCAATATTTAACATGTAAGGAAAGAATAAAAACACTTCTGATGTTACCTCTGTTGTCTGTTCTTGGAACGCATACAAGATTCCGTCAATCAATTGTTCTTCAAGTCGAGAGTCAATATCGGCAGCTCCTAAATTACCCATGATTTTCTCAATGGTCTCCACAACCATTTTACGATACGTCTCATTTTCGTCTTTCAAATCATCAACAATTCTATTTATGATTTCAGAGGCTCCGACTTTATTCGCTATTTCAACTGTTGTATCAACAAGCTGTCTATAATTTCGTTTGTCCAAAGCCATTCTGTGGTTCCAGAAATGCTTGAAAAAATGAGGCAGAATTTCATCCTTGATATATTGTGGTTCCACACCATCCGTGGCACAGCATTGCTTAACAACCTAAGAAAACAGATTTAGCATTGGTTTTTAGTTTCAACTTTACATAAGTAGCGTTCATTACAAGTCCCTGGTCATTCTCACTAGTCTGGACTTAATAAGCTACACATACCTTCAAAACAATTTTCTTCATTTCTTCATCAGGAGACTGAAACTCACGAATTAAAATCAACATGACTTCCTTAGTGTAATAATTTGCATATTCAGCATCCATGAGTGGAATGAGATAGCCAATAGCTTTCAAAAACGCAGCAAGTCCCTATATAATCAATGAAAACGCATTTAAATATTACTAAAAACAGTAATTAACAACAAAATTAAAATCATAATACAGGTAAAACGTGGAATATTTACCTTTCCTCTGTGGGTACGAATACCTTTCCAAAGAGGTTTCAAAACGGAGTCAAAACTTTCAATGCCGTACGGAGTGGCTGCTTCTGCAAGAGCTGCAATAGCTAAAGCAGTAATTGTTCGGACTTTTTGCTGTTCATCCACTAAGCCATGTTCAATAATTTCGACCAAACTTTTCAAATGAGGAAGAATAGCACAACCCATCAGAATCGAAATCTGTTGAACAATTTTGATCCCGGTGTGCCTTGCTTGCCACGATTTTTTACTTTTACAAACAGCTTTTAAGAAGGGCAGAAGAGAAGGAATACCTAACGCAGAAGCCACAACGGCGAACGCTCTTGCAGTAGTATTTCGCACGAACCTAGTTTTAAGAAAACAGCCGTTACAGTTAATTATACAAACTTTTGCACACGCAGAAATTAAATTTTTTTAATAGTGAATAGAACTTTAGCTTACTCGTCAATGTTGTCAATGTCGGGTCGCATAGTAGAAATCATGGTAGCTAAACCAGCAGCTTTCGCCAAGTTGGAAATAATTTCTCTGCCTTCCACACGGGCATAGTAGTCTTCGTCAATCAACAGGGGCTCAATAACTACAAGAATCTGCAAAACAAAATGACATTCAAAATAAACCAATGCATTCAGTTATACGTGGAGATTTAAAAATGACCAAGTTTAAAACGCATACCTTATGAACATACGGTCTGACAAGATCATCTAACTTATACAATACTCGATCAATAACTTTTACTAACAAATGACGTTCCTGATCTTCAAGTGTCGGAGACATCAATAATGGCAAAATTTGATTGAAAAGTGGACCAGCTCCAAACTCTCTTGCCTGTACAACAAAAATACAAAGTCAAACAGTGTTGAAAAATATAGGTAAACTTTATATTAAAATAAAAATGGAGTACATTACCTTGTCTGTTATTTGACGCAGAGCAGATTTTCTCATAGGTGGCGTTCCATTCTTAATTTTGAGGAGTAGTTTCATAATCTTCCTTTCTTTCTGCTCCTCTGGACTCAAACTGTCCTCATCTACGTCAACTAACAATTTATCGAAATACTGCGCATCCTCAGGTTTTAGCAATGGAAGATTTCCTCCTTTGGGTTGGGAGTCGATAAACTTCGAAGCTGTTTTATCTTCTTGCTGAATAAAAAAACCTTGAGGTGTTCCCGCGATTGGAGTCGGTGTAGCGGATAGTTTTCGGCCAGGCGTACGAATCGGAACATACCCTATAAACCAACAGAAAATAATAGTTTCTCTTTCCTTAGTTATTTTAAATTTTATTGCTCAAATACTGTTGAAAAAAGTGTTGAACCTGCTGGTGGCGGCAGTGGTTTGTATCCAGGCGGAAACATTTGATCTAGTTCATCGTCCGACAAAGGCCGATTTCGTTCATCAATTTCTTTTTCCCATCGGTAAGCTTGCAATTGCTCTGGTGTCATTTGAAGCAGTTGATCTACATAAAAATTAGGCAAAATTAAATGAATGGCAATCAGCAAAAGTTTAATTACGATAAACAATAACAGCCTATAAAAATCATACTTGGGGATGGAGTAGCCATTCCCATTGCCTTGGGACCAACTGGAGTTACACCACTGGGAGTCATCATGCTCGGTGTATGAGGTGTCATAGGAGTCGCTGGAGTAGAAGGAGTCATCGCAACAGCAGGAGTCTCATCCCATCGACTCTTTCTTTTACTGGCAGACGGTGTTGGGGTATCTTGGATCATATCCGTGGCTTCCCGAGCAACTTTTGGAGTTTCTGCCCAACCGCTATTATGTCCTGGAGTTTCTCGCTCCGTTTTAGGAGTCTCATCCCATCGGTTTCTACGTACTGATGCTCTGGATTCTAACCCAGGCGTTGCATGCCCAGGAGTCATCGACATGGACGTATGGGCTGGTGTAGGATCCCACATTTGATTTGCAGGAGTTGCTCCAGGAGTTTCACTACCTTTAGGTGCATGTCCGGGGGTTTCATCCCAACCAGTGTGACTAGGTGTCTATATAAGTTTTGAAATTAACATGATAATTTGGTTTAGATTAGAAAATTAAAGCATGATAACCTTTTAATAAAAACACAGAGAAGTAGAAAAAATACCTCAGCATTATCCCAAGCTGATTTCTTTTTAGCTGGCGCAAGATTTTCATCTGGGCCAGTTTGATCCCAACGACCCCGCTTTTTTGGTGCCACCTTAGTTTCACCATTGGATGATACTGGCTGTAAAGTACCTCCATCTTTTGTCTTCTCTCGTATTCTTCGGGCAATCTAAATGCACGTAAAACGTAAAAACATGTTATTGCTATACACTTATTGCTGCGCAACTAAATTTTAAACATGAGACGTTTATCTTTAGCCAAAAAAAGATGATTGAAATTATTTAAAATTCTACCTCTTTTTCTTCGCCACGAAGCTGCTGCTCACGCATAATATCTGTATACGTCCTTGATCCAACATCTGGAGTTTTGCCTCCTGAGGAACAACATGATAAAATCAAATTAACAAACATTGCATTAACATAAAAAATTTTCCTTTCATAATCTACACTATAAGAGACAAAATTGAGATTGACAATTGAGGAAGCCAATCGTCATCTCTGATGATTCTTGTACGCTGTCTTGATTCAATGAAAGGATGGTGGTCAACCCATATCTTTATACCGCGACATTTTTTAACGTATTGTATAAAAATATAAATTAAATAGATTTAAATGGCCTTGCGGACAATAGAGATATGAGTTGATTTAAAATTACTTGCAGCTCTGGAACATCCATCAACATTGCCCAAGTTCAAGAAGAATGTTGACTAACTTGGCAAGAGCGGAAGAACCCGTCATATCTACAATGATTCCTAGAAATAATTTTCATTAGTAGTCACACGTGTAGTCTCACTCACTCATTCGTGCTTAGCATTCCTACTGAAGTAAAGTGTGAAAAAGCATGCGGATGGAAATAAAAATGCAGGGCGAGGGGCTCCAAGAGTAGACACCTTACCTGGTGTATAAAAACTCTCCAGTCCAGTTACTGTAATAACTTTGATCTGAAAATGAGTACGGAGAGCTTTTTAGAGAGCATGCCTTAAACTGCCTAGCTTGCATAATAATATCATGTTATTATGCATTCGATTGAAGTGAAATTGTTTTCGTACTAAAACAAAATATTTTTTTTTCCTTCCTAGCTAGTAGTAATTTGATACGGTGTCAAACCTTTTGAATGCACACTTACATGAGCAGGGTGGAGTGAAGTTAATTGACATCCTGGGATTTTCTTGATAAGTTTATAGTACTCCACGACAATCTCAAATGGACCTTTCACCTAATTTAATGACCCAATGTTTCAGAAAACATTGTGGAAGTGTCTATCAGTCTACCCTGATTTATGATTTAAAAGTGAAAAATGAATAGAACAAATGACTAGCAAACCCTTGATTACTTGAAGAAGCTTCACATTCACACACACATTCATACATTCAAGCATATACCAAAACAGTTGTCAAATCACATCGTAATCGCAAGGCAAAGTACTTCCTTAAAATCCTTAGTATTAAAGAGCACATTAAACACTGGAGATCACGATTTGATTCGACTTAGATTTACTGAGCGACACCAACCTTTCATACTAATAACTTCGTTGGATTTTAGTCCATACAATACAACAAACTCAATACAGACTAGACAGCGATTTAGAGAATGAAATAGATTACAAACCATCAGCAAAGGGGTCAATGCGCTCTGGAGAGATGACCATCTTTGAGGCCTTCCGAAGATATTCATTGTGCGCTTGTCGGTCGGCGATGGTTGGTCTTCTATGCTCTGCAAAAGGGTCATGATCTTTGTCCATCTATATGTGAGAAAAGCAGCATTACTTTAAGAATTGGAGATAGCGACCTACTTTTAAACTTATGGATGTACAATCAATCACAGCAATATTTTTTACCTGAGGAATGTCATTCATAACCGACAAAGGAGCGGTGTAACTTGGCCTCATTCGAGAACCAATCGTATTTGCATCAACGTCATCTTCCTATTGAAAAATATAATCATAACAAGTATTAGATTTTATTGATACTAAAAGGCAATCAGGCAATTTAAACAGGTTTCCTTTTCACTTACTTCGTCATCTTCATTTGGAGCTATAGAATCAACGTAGCCATCCAATCGATTATTTCCTCCATAAATATCCACATCAAAATTTCCACTTTCGCCTAGACCAATCCTATCTTGTTCGGCGATGTTGTCTGTGGCCTTATTTCGACTCTGCAAGTCCCTTGCATACTGTCCAATTTCTAGAAACACAAATACAAAAGAGTTCAGCATCAGTCAGATTAAAAGTACATTATCCACACAGATCCATTCACATTCACAAACACCAATCGTCAATTTTTACCTTCAGTGTCATTAAGATTTTGGCCTGACATGATTGTTGAGCACAATCGGCCGAACAATAGACAAAAATATAGCTATCGATCAAAACGTCGATCCAAAAACTATATATTACAAAGGAACTCCACAACTATCACACGCAAACAAATTATAAACACACCCACTGCAGCAATCTACGAATGTGGACGTTCATTTAAATTACAGCAATAAAAAATTGGAAATAATTGTTTAAAATTTAATGAGAGACAGAAAGTTTTGTCAATTTTTAGCAGCCGATCGAAAACGCCGTGCAGTGGACGTTCCAAAAGTGTACAGTCCGCCTTTTCCATCTACTTTTGTAGTCCCTAGTAGACGTATATGCGTCGCGTCTACCTAGCTCAAATTAATCCTACAAAGGCGTAAGCAAAGTTTTTGTGAGAATTTCGACGTCCTTTTCTATTTTTGTGCACTGCATACCAGAATTAATATCGGGTTAAAAACTCTATGGTTAACATTTAAGACAGGCATTTTTAAACCGCTTATTTTATGATGAAAGAAAAATCATGAGGCAAGCGAGTAAGCGAGTTAGCGAGTATGTATTGTTTGTGTGTGTGTGTATTTTTTCCACTTCCATTACACATGTCTTTTGTGTTGAATAACATTTGAGTTGATTATGAAATTTTAAAGGTAAATTATTTTTGAAGAACAAAATTGCTGTCATTTAAAGAGAAGCTTTAAGAATTGTTGAATCTATAGAGCTGGAAGTTTGAAAAGAGTAAGAAATTTAGCCCAACTATTCAAAGTCCTGTTGTTGTGTTAGTAATTAAAATTAACTGAGGTGATTTAAAGATTAATTTTACTGTTTTTTTCATCAGGAAGCAACCCACAATGGCACAGAGCAAGCTTAATGATTTAGCCGGACGGTTAGGAGGAAGTCCTCGGGGGTTAGGAATAGGTCTTAAACTGCTAGTCGCTGTCGGTGGAGCTGCTTATGGCATGTCACAAGCAATGTACAATGGTACGTTACGAGTTTGTAGCTTAGCACTGTTTTCGTGTGAAGTTTGTATGACTGTAATTGTTGCAATTATAATAATTATTGTTATTTTCTAGTTGAGGGTGGGCAAAGGGCAATCATGTTCAACCGAATCGGTGGAATCCAAAACGATATTTTCAGGGAAGGACTTCATTTGAGAGTTCCTTGGTTCCAGTACCCTATTATATTCGATATCCGATCGCGACCTAGAAAGATCTCTTCACCGACTGGTAGTAAAGATTTACAAATGGTCAACATTTCCCTTCGTGTTTTGTCACGCCCGGATGCCCTTAAACTGCCTGTAATTTACCGGCAACTTGGCATCGATTATGATGAAAAAGTACTGCCTTCCATAGTCAATGAAGTTTTGAAAAGTGTGGTAGCTAAATTCAACGCTTCCCAGCTAATTACACAACGTCAACAGGTCAGCGTTGCGCACTGGTGCACTTTTTTTTGCTGGCGAGCTTGCCACAAGCATTCATGTGTTGCTGGTGTGATTGGCTTTAATTTTGTTTCAACAGGTTTCATTGTTGATTAGACGAGAGTTAATTGAAAGAGCAAAGGACTTTAATATTATCTTGGATGATGTCTCTATCACGGAATTGAGCTTTGGCAGAGAATATTCAGCTGCTGTAGAGGCGAAGCAGATTGCTCAACAAGAAGCCCAGAGAGCTGCCTTCGTTGTTGATCGTGCTATTCAGGAGAAACAACAGAAAATCGTGCATGCCGAGGGAGAATCGGAGGCCGCCAAAATGATATCCATTTCATACACTTATTTTTTACCACAAATTATGCTTTGATTTGCCGTATACTAATAGTAATGAAATGATGAGCTAGTGCTAAAACTGATTGCTGGAGATCTCGCATTGTAAATCTTGGTACTGACAACGGAGAATAATGTTTCAGGACTGTAAGTACAATGGCGCATTAAATCCAAGAAGATGAGTCAAAAAATCGTAATGGTTATGTTGATTCTCTTCTTGTCAGGAAAAATATTCTTTTTTTAAGCTTCTTGTGAAGAATTCAAGGTAGCTTTGAATTTTCTGATACAAACAAATATTTTAGAAGAGATTCTCCAGCAATGATGGCGTTCTTTAGTAATCTGATCATGCTTGAGCAATTAATGTCACGGCTAACCGCTAACCTACTGGCTTGGTTGGGTGGAAGCTTTGTGTGTTTGCTTTACTAACACTCATGAAAAAATTCCGAAAATATTTTCCTTAATGTTATGTTCACTTGGGCGAAGCGATTAGCAAAAATCCAGGTTACTTGAAGTTGCGGAAGATTCGGGCAGCCCAGGGGATCGCGCGGACCGTGTCTCAATCTCAAAACAAGCTTTACCTCAGTGGAAACACTCTTATGTTGAATATCAACGACGAAGAATTTGACGACATTATGAACAAACTTGGTGGCAAGAAGAAGGCTGGATTTTAAGATGACCAAGTCAGGGCGCAGTTTTTAAAGAAATAGCGTTGGACGTTGTAAACAAAGAACCGTAGTCAAGTCTGAATGTCAGAATTATGTTAGAAGTCCTTAGAAATCTTTCCTCATTATTTCTATACTTATGAACTTCGTTTTTGTTTCTACTTTAAGTTACGAATGGTCATAAATGTGTTCCTGGTGACAACAATAAGATTTTGTCTGTGAAATAAAATGCTACATTGTTAATAAGATTACACGACTACCAATTTTTTTGTCACTACTTATGTTGCATTCCTTAAAGTCTTTATTTCGGGTTTTTATGAGTTACATACTAAACAAATCCTAGGTATAAACTTATAACTGAAGCCTAGCTTTAACATAATTCCACAAATTCCACAATACGGTTCTGTCAAATTTATAGACTATAATGAGGCAGTGCATTACTGCTGAAGATTTTAGTTTGATGTAAAATCCCTGCATTTGTTTGTCTGGCAGTGTTATGATAGTTTGAACTTTGATACACTCCTTTGTCCATCTTGTTAAATCTTTCACAAACATGAAACTTAACTTCCTGAGATTCCATTTTCGCCCACATATCAGTTTTGTCTTTCGTAACATACATAATGTCCATAGTTATCCATTCTACGAGGCTTATGAATGCCAACAGAGCAATGCAAAACTACTTATT
>Ga0210040_10003147_pt1 | contig 22526 bp, 10 predicted proteins | sample CryGeyCG12114_NA_FD_185462 | JGI IMG/M metagenome (GOLD analysis project Ga0210040, IMG submission 185462) | Groundwater microbial communities from aquifer - Crystal Geyser CG19_WC_8/21/14_NA (SPAdes) (version 2) | ecosystem: Environmental > Aquatic > Deep subsurface > Groundwater | place: USA...
GGAACGTCATTTGGATTCATTTTTGACCATTTTCCTCCCATTGTGATACAAGCTAGCTACAATCTGAGGCCCTGGATAACGATTTTTAAATTCTGGAATATCTTGAATCAAATTAAGGTTGTATTATATTTTTAATGACTACTACAGACTTTATAACCGAAAAAATCTTTAACTATAGATCGAAAAATACTTTTAAACTTACCAATTCAATTACGATCATAAAAATTAAAATAATGTCCAACTAACTAACTAACTGCGACGAAATCTACGGTTGGTTAGTTTTGTAACTATCAAATATCTAATCTTCAACACAGACACGAGTTAGTGGACTGGATGCTTTTCGGCTACGCTTATCAGTTATGTAACTTGTTTTACAACATTAATGCAATCTTTTCTTCAAATTGAAGATGATGGTGTTATGAAACTAGAATCTGTAGCCAAAGTTATTGATGTTTACACGATTAATACACGTGCATATTGACCTTGATTTGGCCAGTTGCCGGTTCTTTCCTTTCAAAGTGTTTTGTATCTATGTCAAGTGATTTTAAAGCTATGATTCGCGCGAAAGTAGCCAAATACGCATTGAATGCAGTGAATTTAAGTGGAGCTCTCCAATAAATAAGGTCCTTTTTTTAATTGTTTACTACAGTTAATATCAGAGTTGAAGAACCAATATCTTAATTGTGGTGGGAGTAAAGGAAGCTAGATTATAGTCTTATTATTAAACTACTGAAAGAGGTGAGTCTTTTAATATGTTATTACTGTTGGAAGGGGATGATGATGAAATACGATGGAAACTTTTCGTCTTAATATTTTTCCTCCAACTAAGCTCCAAGATCGCATCAGATTTTAATCAATGAAGCATTTTCAATGAAAAAACTAAAACTTAATATTTCAGATTAAGACAAAGCGATGATGCTGATGCCTCAACGCCAAAATGCGAATTGAATTTTTACTGTAAAACAAAAAACAACTACCCAAATTTGTGCATATATGCAATGTCAGCAGATCAACAATCTCCAAACAGCCATTCTCAAATTGAAGCCCCGAAGAAGTTCCAAAGATGGAAAGGTGTAGTAATTAATAACTTAAATACCTAATATGTGGAAATCATATTGCTGTTTCTACAGTCTACAAGTTAATTTTGTACAGATAATTTCTCTGGATGCACTATATCCATTGCTTCGTGCGTTGCATAAGTATTTTTTAGACCATTGGGGATTATTTTCTGTGCTGCACACAGTCTATTGACAACTAATGCTGCAGAATTGTGGAAAATCCACAATTTTCGCGAAATTTTTAACATCGAAAAGATGGGAACTCTTAAAGATTCAACGCTGATCAGCAATATTTTGATGAAAAAATAATGTTTAAATTCGAATCACTAAGCAGGAATTCAGGAATTGTTAACAAAATAATATATGCAATATGCGGAAAAGTTGTTCTAAACTGCACAATTTATTATACAGTTCAAAATTCTGCTCAAAATTTTTAAAGTATCACTGAATTAGTATGTTAAAAATAAAATACTGGCATCGTGGCATCCAGTATTTGTTTAGTGCGGGGCTGCAGCTCAGTCCGCTTTATGGTTGGTTACGAAGAGGGACTACACATTTTCATTTTTATGTAATTTCAGAAAGCATATTTCTTGGCGGTGTGGCTGCAGCGTCAATGATTTTCGGTTTCGGTACCGCTGTTAGTAGTGCCAAGAAAAGCGATCCTCTGTATTTTGACAAAGGGATGGACCCTCATTTGACCAGAGAAACTGGGGGATCACTTGCTCTTCGTGCTTTAAAATGGGGGACCATATATTCTATTACTGGTTGCAGTCTACTGTTTTTCTGCATTTGGAAGATAATAGGAGCGAATGATGTAAATATATTTCGATCAAGTCTGATTTAACTCCAATCGTGAAATATTATTAATTGTGCTCAAATAACTCGTTATTTTTTACTGTCTTTTAGCTTCTAGAATTTCGTAACAAAGTAGGAAACATATTGCCAAGAATCCCCAAAAATGATCCTCCTCAAGGCAGGACAGAATTTAAAAATCTGACTGATCTCTTGCAGTATATAATTGATGAAGATAACAAAGCTAGGTCTAGCAAACAATCCACAGATGCCACCATAAAAAAGTAGTACATTTTCTATACTTGAATTATTTGTTAAGTCCTTACTTACAGTGCGTATTTTGACTGTTCGTGAGTCAGTAAGAGAATACTTGTTTATAATTATGCGCTTTTGGACTGTATTTGAAACCTAGATCATTGCAATGGCATAAATAATTTCATGGCGGTACATAAAGCGTATGTAATTAATCAACGTGATTCCACGGACGCAATTTATTAACTGTATGACACATACAATAAATGGTAAATACATTCTAGTCTCACAGAACCATGTACCATGAGTGTTAAATCTATGCTTAAAGTTTACATTGACATTGTAATAAGTAGAGTATAGCTACGCACGCTGAAAACTTAAGTTAGTTGTTTAACCATCATTTTGTCATAAAAATATACGTCGAAGGTCCGATGCTGATGTGATCATGTTGCATTGTGGGCAAAGTTTCTTGACACCCTAGTAAAAAAATTCAGAATTAATTTAATCCTTACAGCCGCATAAAGAATGACAACTCTTTTGCGACTGAATTTTTCAAGACAAGACTATGTAATTTATTGTTATTATTATTACCAATGATCGGAGCCAACACTCCTCACAGTGAACATGCCAGCATGATATGGAGGTGACAGGCTTTTTATAGCTCATCTGCAAGAATACAAAATAGCTCAAAATTAAATTTGCGTACAAAATGGAAAGTCAAATTTACTGCAAGTAAAATACGTTCGTAAGAACGCATACCATGCATACTAAACATAGATTGCCTTCGTGAGTTGCGTTGGTTTTCGCCTTCCGTTTTAGATCGCGTATGCGTTCCTTCAAAGTCTGAATGATCGTTTTGCTATCAGCTCCTTCTCCACTCAGTTTTTCAACGTCTTCTTCATCATTTGAAGAGGCGTCATCTTCCCAACTACAAGTTTCACAAGAAAATAATATTAATTAGTTACTATACTAATTAACAGTAAGAATCGAGTTTAGTTTCATAAACAATGTAAACATACTTTCGCCCATCCGCATGAGTCTCCGATTCTGCACGTTGGCTTGAAGATGGCGTTTTAGAAACTGCCATTGCTGATTGTATATCCGACTCTGTGTACTGTGAAGGTCCATAGATACTAGATTCATCTCCATCGACCACCACTAAGCAGTCGTTTTCTTCGTCCCGTCGCCTTGAGTTAGTTGACATGTTTAAAGCTGTGTCTACATAATCAAAATTCCATATGTTAGTTAGCGTCCCAAAACAGTCACAATTTAGTTATCCAAAGCCTTACCAGCACATCGGCTAGCCCTGCGATTTCCATTCCATTCCAAATCATCATGTTCAGGGCCATCTCCATCTCCTTCAATATCCACTGGCTCATCTTCGTCCATCATGTCACCATTCTTGGGTAAGAAAAAACAGTTATTTAGCACTTAATTTACATTCTACCAGTATTTTATATCATTCACGGTCCTTACTTTACGCAAACAGCTCTCCACGTGGTTTGAAAGCTGTTCTGGAGAGCCTTGTAACGGTATTCGGCATACTGGGCAAGCCATATGAGAGCTTCCAGTTCCCCCACTCTCTTCCCTCTTCCTTTTGGTTTTCAACCTTAAGCGAGAGTGCCTATTTGTTCGTATTCTGTTGTACGTCTGAAAAATGCATAAAAATTCTGTTCTTACATTCATAAAACAATTACCATATTCACAAGCAAAAATATAGAAAAATTCAAAAAAATACCAACAATAAGTAAATGGATAGTTAGTTAGTCAACAAAGAGCTATGCAGTACAGTAGTCAGTAAGAGATTTGAGATTTCTTAATACGTTTTTATAAGAATCTATTCCATCGCATCATGTTAAAAAAACTGGGCCATACATTAACACTACCTCAATCATAAAGGCATACCTCCCAACGTGAACTCTGAGACAATTCCACACTGCCATCTTTTTTGGCAGCCACATTAGCCGAGTCCGTGCCCGGAGAGCACGTTGCGACTAATTCCTCACGCATTTGCTGTTGACGGCGAATTCGGCTTATGCACATCAACTGCTCAACTTCTGATATCAGATGAGGTTCCAGCTCCTCCGATCGAACTGATGAGTCACATACAGGACACGGAAGTTCACCGGCCTGTCTTCTCCCTGCAAGAACATGAAGAGAGAAAATCATTAATCTTTTGTTTATTTTCCAATGCTCACCACCATATCTATCATATCATGGTTGTTCAGTTAGTTAGTCAGAGCACTTGCTGTACTAATGTTACAAAGAATTCACAACTACTTGATTTATGGCTTGTCAAACTAACCATATGAGTGAGTGAGATGTTTTCTCGCCCCATTTGAATACACATACATAACGAGGATTATTATTGTTTGCGTTAAAAGTTGAACCCACCATCATGTCATTGAATACGACGGGATCTTAAATGGTTTGTTTTAGTTTTGTTAGTTAGTATACTAACAAGTTTCATTCATTATTGCCCATCATTCTGGCATAAAACACATACGTTACCAACCAACGAAACCAAACCACACTAGATAGTGTTCCACAGTATAGGAGCAAAAGTGGTGAGCCCAAGTGGTTGTGAATTCCGTAACTATATCTATCTCTCCTGAACTGACTGCGTGAAGTGAGTATCAACTTGCCCCAGAGTTGAAAGCATTTCCAACGAGCACACTGCAGGAGGAACATATGTTTCCCCATTTTATAGGATTTTTATGGCCAATTCATAGCTTATTTTCAAGACTCTCAGCTCAATTCTCACTCTTGTATAAGTAAACATGAGTGAACCGGTAAAACAGAAGTTTTCAGCCTGTTTGTTGAAACCAAACTGGGACTAATCATCTACAAATTGTGTAGCTGTCATCTGATTGAGGGAGCCATTTCCACTCACACACAGTTTATTATTATTCATATTGTTACTGTGTCCCCACAAAATGGAAAAGTTTGCTCAGCTCAAAGAACAGTATCACTTGTATCACTCTGATGCAAATACTACTAACTACATAATAACTAACCATTCACTAACAAATGTGGAGGCATCCAACTACTCATTTCATGTGCACACACGGAACAGGGACAATTTTATTTTCATACCTCCTTCCGTGCAATGAGTGTACACAGTGAAAACAATGTGTGTCCATTTCGCCGAGCTTTAATTGGAATGCCAAATGGATCCCAAACAGCTTATTATTCATACGGAGTGTGGAGAATAACGTAGTGTGTTTGTTTGCGAATCAAAAGAAATATGACTAGTGCTTTTGTGTACTTTGTATATCCATAGCAGTAGTAGTTGTTAGTGAGGCGACAAACGAGCGGTTCTTCTTTCTGGCAGTTTCACAAAACCAACCTCCCTCATCGCTCAGGAGGAATGGCAATAAGCTTGTGCCACGTCCATATAATCCGTGCTAATTGGATGATCAGATCAATAGCAATTAGTTTGGACCTCATGCTACTCTCATGTAGTTAGTATATGCGTGGAGGAAACAAGTAACAAGCATTTTCCACCGTCTCCCCTCACTTGATTCAAACTAACTAACTAACATGCATAAAAGAATGCCTTGTGTGAACATCCTGTATGGAGGTAAGTGACTGAGTGAGCACGACCATCCAAATGTAAACGATCAAATCCTGTGATCTAACTTCACGCATCTGTGTCCAGAATTTGTGCAGCAGCTACTAACTAACTAAATAACAAACTGAGCGAGTGAACACCAAATCAATCGTTTATCTCACGGCAATAATAAATTCTTTATCGTTGCAAAAAAATTCTTTCCCTGAGGTTGGAATCGGAAAGTACTTTCCGAGGAACTTCGCAAATAAAAACCAAATTATATAGCATTATTAATAATCGAAACAAATACAAACAAGTGAAACAAGCTTGATTCTGAATAAATTAGATATTTTTCCGATAAACACAGACGCTATTTTCTATCTAAATACTCTTATTACTCTTTTCAAAAGCCACATTGTGTATCATGAACCTATATCAACAGGGATCCCATTAAATCAGTCATCTTTGATTGCAAATAATGATATGCCAGGGACAAACTAACTAACAAATCACAGAGCACACGGAAATTTTTTTCTTTTCGCTTGCTCCAAAATTGCAATGAAGAAACGAATGGAAAGGATGTGTTTTAAATCAACAGTACCACTCTCCATCCTAAACAACATTACATTATAACTAAATATCTACTATAAACCCTACACGAAAAAGAGAAGAACACAAACTATAACTATCCAATTTATGCTCATCATGAATTCGGACAGAAGCGCCACACTATAGGATCACAGACTTGAGCTCAACTAACTAACTAACTAGCTATTCCTATCATCCACATTCCAATATGAATGGGGATGACCCACTTGAGCCAGGGATTTGTCGGAGACTTGTTAGCGACCCGCACACGTCCACCTAAGCCCTCCCTTGTGTTCTCAACTCATCCATATGTCATAGAGAGTTTTAACGCTTTCTCAAAAACTGGCTCGCTCACACCCTCCAAGTCTATACTTAAGGTGGCCATCTTATGGTCCAACTTAAACCTCTCTGCCTACCTACGCATAAAAGGCTCAACTTGTTTTCCCTCATACAAAATAACTACGGGAAAAACAAAACTTTAAGTTTTCTTTTGTACCATAATACTCGTAGTGCAGCACAGAAGCTTTTTAGCTAGGCTAGTTAGTTAGTTAGTTACAGAGAAATGGCGTTTTGCATCAGAACTTGCTTGCTTGCACTCACATATAATATTCAGCTAGTTTGTTAGTTAGTTAGTAAGTAGTAGTAATGTTAGTGCTAGAGTTGGTTAGCAAAGGTCCCTTCTTTTGTGACTAGCATATAGTCAGTAGACACTATAGTCAGCAAAGCAGTAGATAGGGAGAAGACTCATCCTCATCTGATAGATGGCCACGTTGACGGCTCGGGTGATTGCCTCGTTACCAGGGATATCGAACTCAATCCCGGACGCTTAGCTTTTCGCTCTTGCACACCTGAACCTCTTCTTAATGGTTTCTTTGCTGACAGATGGTCCTTTTTCCTTGGGCAAACTGTGCAATATAGAGGAGCACCACTTTACGCACACCAAACTTTCCCTACCTCTCTTATGTGCACTGAGTGCGCACACTAACTTGCTAAATGCGTTTATGGATATGGTTTTTTTTTCGTAGCCAAACAAATACGTGAATCCACTTTAGTTATAGTTTCCGTCTTGTGAGTAAGTCATTATCATGTGTGCATATTCGATAGCCAGTCACCAAGGTACCGATTTTGTGCGCGTTAGGATTTTTTGCGTCAAAAAATGAAGGCATGAGAGAATCATATTTAGTTGGATTACATAATACGTACGAGGAGCAATAGTTAGTTAGTTGCTATGTACGAATGTACACACGTAGCATGTGATTCAAAAAAGGTATCGATATTGGTTATAGATAGTGGGGAACCAATCTTCTCAACAAAATGTCTTCCATAAAGTTACATATACTGGGCAATTTTGGAGCCCATTTTAAAGTAAAAGGATTTGATTCAAAACTTTATGTTTAACATGCATATGGTTCCTCTCTCATCCCTTTGTTTAAGGCGGTTTCACAATCTTGGTTGTCAAACACTTTACCGCAATCGCTTCCTGATATACAGATGGTAACTTTAGATGAATTTGGGAACACATGAGAAGTTGTTACGAGAGGATAAAAAAAGGTGGTCCCCTCAGGTCGTCATTCATCTCCTTATCATCATCATCCCTTTTTTTGAACGGGTGAGCCCATGTACATGTATATGCACACACACACACATGCTAGCAGTATACAAACAGTGGGAAAAGACGAGAGGAAAGCAATCTTGTACAACACATGAGTGTGCAATATACCATATGGTGAGAGCACAAATCCGCGCTCCCAGTAAACACACTCAAATTGGTGAAAGTGTGATCCAATTTCTAACATGTAGTTACAAACCACTTGAAGTAACCAGATTCCATTTCATACATACACATTGACAGTTTAAAAAAGAAAAGGGACAAGGTGAGGAGCATAAGAGAAATTGTGTACGTGTGCATCTTCACTAGCCATGGGGTTTACCCCATAATAGGAATTTAAAACCCCTTGCTAGTGCCTCATGCCTCACAATAGAAAAAAATAATGACATGTGTAAGCCAATAGAAAAAAAGGATTTTAATCCGAATTTTTGATAAGATTATAATGGTGATTATGAAATTTGATAATGTAATCTCACAGACAGTAACTAACTAACACAAAGTATGCAGCTCAACTATAGAGAGTTTAAGTTCAACAATGAGGATAAAGTCTCACTCTGTTCAGTAGTGTGATAATATTGAGGTAAAGATGGTCTTTTCACTCAGATGATGATCGGATCGTGTAGTTTAAAACGGGCTTTTCTACTGTGCTGGGGTTTTACTGACTGGGCTTAAAATCCTTGCTAGCTTGATTCCTCTTGAGAGTTTAATGCATTTTTTATGGAGGTGGCTCCCTTTGTCCATGAACATAGTATACAAGCTAACAAGCGTTGTGCACACAGATTTAAGGTGTTTTTGGTAAACAGTATTTTGTATTGACTCAAATTTTTGCACTCATATTTTAGTGAATAAATTTAAAATTTGAGTTAGATTTACAACAAGTGTTTATATACTAGCTTTAACTTTTGTTGATTGTTTTAATCGTGCAAGAAAACAGGCTTTGCAGAGACTTAAGAGAGACAAACTAAATAAAGTTGCGTTTGTGACACACTAAATATTGTATGATGAGAAGCAACATTTCTGAACACCACATTCCCTGTTAATTCACAAAATCTCTTCTTAATAAACTCTGTGTGGATCTCATCAAATATTAAATAAGGGATGAGTAACGTAATATATTAAGTACAAGATGAACAAGAGTATAGGTGTTCCAAGTGAGAGACATAAATTTCCCAGACACTTTGCAGCTTGGTGACACAACAGTATAAGTTTTGCAGAGCTTGGGACAAACTCCTGATATAGATTAAACATTTAGTTAGTTAGGTTTGTTTCCAGTACTCGCTCACAACTAGTCAGTTAGTTCCCCTTTAGAACATTTGCAAACTGGGAGTGAGTGCATGGTGTACCTAAAGTAATCAGTGCAGGTCTGCTACAGCTTTTCACATTAGCTCGAGTAAATTTAACTGAATTTTCCCAGTCGTTTGGTCCCCTCGCTTGGTAATAGGAATGACCTTAAAGGCGAAAACCCGCTTTTTCATCAAAACCCTATTTATTTACGCACCACAACAAACAACTACTGGGCCCAAGTATTTTTTTAGGCATACTAATAGCATCAGGCCAGTGCGAAGTAAAAAAACGAAATATAATTTGTATTTTCTAGTACAACCGTTGATTTAAAGGAAACCCAATGGAGACGCATTGAAAGTAGGCCCAAGTTGAAGAGATTTCCTGTGCAATTTTTTTCACCAGCATTTACTCCAGGAATCATATCAAGGGGCCTATTTCCACTAATAGAATGGGACTTGGGGAGAAAAGTGGGATCAGCTTTTACTTTACCTAAATCTCACCAAACTATCTCTTCATATGCATAGGTGCAAAGTGGGAATGTGGCTTCCCTAACCAAAGCAACCAACTATAAGTACATGGGTGCATATGGTTACTCTGGGTGAATGAAATTGCTTGTGAACCCGTTTTTCTTTTACAAGTCTTTTTCCAGCTAGCTCAAGAAGAAGAAAAAAAAAACTCTCTCAAGACATTTTTACTTTAACTACATATCACAGCTCCCATTTCTAACTCTAACCGTATATATTCATTTCGAACTAACGAACTAAGCTAGCATTCAATACATATGCAATGCACATGAGAAGGTAGAACGAGCCAGCTAGGTAAAGCCTGCAGAAAAATAAAAGCATGTTATAAGATTCGCTTATGCTTGGCTTACCACTAAAACCTGCCGTCACTTGATATTCATGAAACGAATTGAATAACTAAGACCATAAGGCTTTACCCTATTATCAGCTCATCCCACTACATGCATACTACGAGCATACCCTTTCTTCCGACACACGGTGCATTCAACTTGTTCTAATGTCTAGCTAACTAAATACACTTTTTTCTTTTAATACTCGATCATTCGATAATACGCATCAACGTTTGAATAGGTAGCCCAATTTCCTGCAAACCTTGAGCCCCAAATTATTCAGTCGGGCGTACTTTTTTTCCAGACGTTTAATTCCACACCATTCAAACTTTTTGTCCTATAGCATCAATGGCAATAGAACCAATAGAGACTCATCATGATTATTGTACAATACCATATAAATTTGACAATCATTGAGATCACCTAGCTAACTATTGATCATAGAATATTTATGAAAAAATTAGTACGCAATATCTGATTCTTTGTGTCAAAAGGGTTTCCCTTTTTAAGAGATGTAATAATTCCGATATACTACGCAGCAAGTAAATTTGTTATGCTATTTACTTGCATACACATAGATTCTATTAAGCTACAGCTTTTGTTCTGGCAGTTTAAGACGTGCACTCATAACAAAAGCAATCTTTCAGAGAAGTAAGTGAAACAAGAGTTTTATTACACTCAGGAATCAAATAAAGATGGAATAAAACATTGAGGAATGGGGTTGGGGTGTAAATGCGACAAATGCTTGCACTCCTCACCATATACCGAAAACACAAAACACACATACAGATTGTGTTAATGCATGGGAAACAAAGAGATAGGAGAGAGAAAAGGTACCGATTTATTTGAGCAGACGTTTCCCTTCTTGTGCTCACACAGTGACAGAGAGCAAATTGCGTCTGCAATTTTTATATTTCACTTGGTGTGGTTGTATTAGTGTACAAGATATAGGACCGAGAGGAGCCCATCCGGCAAACAAAGAGTTTCAAAGTTGAGAAATATGGGAAGCCTGACATTCCTGTGCATGCAATTTTAAAGTGAAGACGTCTCTGTAAGTTAAAGTGTTTATTCAAATGCGAGAATAATGAAAAGAGCTGAATCCACGCGTAGGGTCATAAAACACAGTTTCTCCTTCATTTGTTTGAGAGGTGACAAACAATTTTATTTTCAGTCCCAGAAGCGAGACTCTGGATTCAAGCGCAATGTGAGTAGAATACAATGCTTGTTTCCCACATAACATGTCGAGAAAATAAAAAAAATGACTCTTTTCCTTCAAACTCGTGTGTGGGTAACAAATATGTTTATTTTCATCGAGAGAGGAGCATCCATTCTTTTCACATTTGTCATGTAAACTTTTGCATGGAGATGTATATACATGTACATAAATACAGTGGTCGTACGAACTCATTTCATAAGACCATTGCAATTAAGGCGATTTCAACTTCATTTCAACGCCAAATACATGCTGACCTTGTTATCCTCATACTTATTGCGACTTTTACTATGAATTAGATACTAATTATTGCAAACCACTATCAACTATAGCATCAACATCCATGCCAAGATAAACTGACCACAAAAACCAGGGACACTCTGTCATACTTGTTTAACTTGACGAAGACAAATCGCTTTTAGGAACCATTACAATCCCTCGCCCATGTTTAACACCCGATAAAAAGTCACACATCTCTGTTATCACATATAACTAACTAAATCCTACTAATTTCATCCCATCAAGCAAACTTAACCAGAATCTTTGCCATCTCCACTTTCTTCTCCTTCATCATACACAGACATGAATTCTAACATGCCTACCTAAAATTTCAAAAACAATACTATAATCCTGTGTATCTATCTGTTTCCCAAAATGATTTACAACAGAAAATTAAGTGCAGATCCCCCGCTTCATGAAAAAACTAAAGCCCGTATTAATACAAAAGTGGACGACACGGCTTAAGTAACTAACTAACTAACCAGCAGAGTTGAAGTTATGCAGCAGAGGAAGCTCTTACATACAAGCAGGCCAACGACGGAGAATAGTGGCGGAAAGAGAAAGTGAGAGTGACAGTGACATGATATCTAAATCCCCCTCTTTGTAGGACTGATGAGAGTTTGGAAACTCGCCTCCAATGTGTGTGTGTGTGTAAGTGAACTGACACGAGAAAACAGAAGAAGATGATGCCTCCTGGATTTCATACTCAATTAGGGAGTAACTCAGGGGATCAAGGAAATCACAGACTACAGCTACAAGGTTTGCAGTCAGCAGTCATTTAATATGACCACACTTGTGTTCATTTCCAGAGCAAATGATAGGGAAACGTAGCCCAGCTAGGGCACTTCATTTTCCTCCACCATCTGTTTTTAATGTTGTATCATTTTGAGATTATAATCGAACCTGATTGCTGGATAGACACAGTCGGTTAGTTTGTTAGTCACTTTATCTAGTCAGTAGGCTTTCCTACGTATTCTATAACTAACTAACTAACTTACGCTTTCTGCCAATATGTGTGTCAGTCCATAAGACAAGTGGATCGATTAGAATAGAAACATACCATATTCATTAGAATGCTGCACATGCATTACAACGGGGCTTTTTTAAAGTCTTGAATAATAAGCGTGCTAAAACTGTCATCAGAGTGTGTTACAGATAACTTACTACTAGTGTACCACAGGTTTGAATTCATAATTATAATGTATTATGATGTACATATGCCATGAAAGGGTACAAGGACAGCAAAAACTGCACTAAATAAATAATATGCAATGTGCTTAAAGCAAATAATGTAATGTTACAAAGACCAACAAATCAAATAACGTTTCCTTGAGCTCTTGTTTCTATTTGGTACATGACATGATGAAAAAAATAAGGCACAGACGCACAGAATATATTATTACAAGTAAGTTATCACGATATATCAAGTTTCGAAACCTCTACTGTGTGTGTGTATATGTTTGCTTGCAGCATTCACTTTTACTTACTTAGCTAGACGAATGTTTATTCTTTGTTCCGCTTCCATTACTTGAATTTCAAAAGATAAGATTAAAAGTGGAAAAAAATGAGCGCAAACATTCACTTGTTGGATTTTAAATTAAATATAAAAAACTGTTATGAGCTCAAAAGTGGCCAGTTTTGTAAGCATTGTACAGAGTTTAACTTTCTTGTTGACAACAATAGTAACCAAAAACTTAACCTGTCAAAGAAGCCAAGTGAATGATTTTGAATGCAATGCCACGAATGCAATATATGAAAGAATATGGGATGCATCCCTGGGAAACAGATTGTGACTGGTTGACTGAGTGAAAGCTGTGCAACTCTTGTACAAGAATAGTCTGTTCAGACGACCACATAGAGATGAATGGATGAAGCCACAGGATGGGAAAAAATTTCAATCATTTCGTCAAGTGAAGCTTGAAAATTGAAATATATAGCAGATGCTTTGATATCATTTCGCTTGTCATCAGCCACCAGATCATGTTATTTGATGGAAAAGGCACAAGGGAGAAAATTATATACTTACATATAATACGAATGCCCCTTTTAGCGCGGCTTAGTCACTCAAAATTGCGATGCATTCAAAAATATTCGTATCGATAGTTAACAGAATTCGTACATGCAGCACAATTTATTTTTTATTTCACTGAAGATAATTTCAAAAGTGTTTTCTCCTGTTTCCAAATTTAACACTAACCAAGATTTTGGAGCAAAATTATGACTACCAAAACTGCATACATATGAATAAACGTATAACTGTCACATTCTGTAGATTATAAGCACATAAAAGAAAAAACAGCTGGTAGGAAAGCAAATTAAGGCTTCAAGTGAAATATTATCAACTTTGAGATCTTAACCACCGTCATCATAATAACAATCATGCATACGATGAACGATGATTGAATCAGAGCCAGACAGGGGAAATAACCATAGATAATGAGATTGAGCTGTATTTACTTAAATTTTTTCACAGTCGAGCCACCACATGATTACAAGCACAGTAGCAATGCATCTGACGCTATACACAACTCAACTAGACATGATGAAAAAGTCTGGAATGAGATGACAGGGGAAACCAGCATAACCTGTAATTTTGCTCTTAATGTGTGGGATTTGATATCACATAAACTAGAGCAACGACGGGGGAAACTTTGAGATTTTGTTATAAGAATTCATTGAGGGGTAAGAGAAAAATAAATGAAAAAGGAGTTGTTCAAAGCCCCAAGGAGGAAAAGAATTATATCACAGTCAGTGGCAGGGGAAAGCACAAAATGTTGGCCAAAATCAGTCAAAAGAGCCAACTAAAGTAGCAAAGCAATATTAAATGTGTTGGTTCGTATCACTTGCCAATCTGCACCCCTCCAGAATATTAGCTTGTTTAGCTCCTCAATGCATACATGGATGGATAAAGAGATGCTCCAGAATATAAATGCATTACTCCCTGACTAGCACAAGGACTCGAATGGGCTTTAAGTAGCTCAATAGTGAGAGTGGAGTTTGTACATACATAGTACTAACAAACATCTAATGTATGTATATAGATAGGCAAATGTGCCTGTGTGTGAACCACTAGGAGTCTTGACTCGGTTCGCTTGTAATATGCAGAAGTGGGTGTAAGTAGCTATGGCCCAAGCCTTTCATCTCTCGTCTTCATCCGTATATTAGATGGGAAGGCAATATCAAAGGAATTTCATTTTGAAAACATCCCTCTACAACTCTTAAAAGAGTGTTTATCCTTGCGGGGCTTCCGCTCTTAACATAAATGTGGGTTCAACACTCATTGAACAAGAAAGCAACGTGGCCTATGTACTAACTATACAAACCATATGCTTTTTCTCTCTGTCTTCTGCCATTACTATGAGCTTGCTCTCCACACAAGAAATGACTTAACATTCTAATCAACGTATACCACTAGAGATACGGTTTAGCTATCTAGGTTTCCAGTTTTGGAGGTAAAGTTTTGGTTTCAACAAACCCCCATTGCTCAAGTATAGCTTTGCTTTACCAATATTTCCAAAGTATTTCGTCTGCTAATTACATTTAAGTCTCAGGTTTCTATATATCTTTCAGATTTAAAACGGATCCAAATATTACTATTCTTCACGAAATGATTATGATTAAGGACATTAGGGCTGTTTTTCACCAACATTTTTCATATTTACACCGGAAATAAACAGCAACAAAATCTGCAGTAGAGCTGTGAGCCAGTCTCATTGACACTACACATGGTATCCTTCTCTTTTCACCCCAAAAAGAAAGTAAGTTTCTATTTGCCCACCCAAGATGCAAGCAACCCCATACAGTATATTCTATAGCTCTGTTCACACAAAAATATTTGCCCCCGCAAAAAATTGAGACCTCGAATGTGAAATATGGTGAGCTCCAACCACAGAGAAAGTAGATACGTACATTAAAAAAACAAGCGTGTCCATTGGCCATTCATAGCACGACCATGTGAAAAAAAAACAACAAGAAATATGTATTGTTTGTGGTCCAGAATTGGACTCACTATTAGTTAGAGAGGTCAGAAGAGAGAGGGAAAAAATCCTCTCTGATCTCCCGACTCATCTATACGCCATACATGGCTCCACATGATCTATCTTTTTACCAAGTATCCATCTCATCATGTCCGCCAATAGGCTTAAGCCTTAACGGTCACTTGGCTACTCTTTAGCCCATTTGATGCCGTCTTAAATTGCGGATGATGTTGGTCTCTTTTTCTAACAGGGAAAAACTATGCTGCTGCTCCTTACTATAACTGTCTATGGGGTTCCCACATTGTGTTCATATTGATTGAACTGGACGTGAAATGTACATGCGGATAGAGAGGAAAGTTGATAGGACCAAGTTGTTGGGAGCCTCACTGGAATCCCAATTTCTAACTCTAACAAACAACTGAAAAGTGCCAAGGAGCAACTATAGGTAGGCGGATAACAGATGGGATAACTAATGCACATCTACATGCTCTCAGCAGAGTTGTGGCTTTATGGTTGGACGATTTTCACAACACAACATATGTGTATCTTTTCACTATACTGTAGACAGTTTCTTTGTATCCATTTTTGTTCCAAAGTACATTAGCATGGGGACGGTTGTATTGCATAAAATAAATGTATAGTTGGTTTGTTAGTCCATGGAATTCTATATTTCATGTCCAACCGAAGACAAATGGAACAAAAAAATGTGCGTATCAAAAAGTCATTCATAGTGTACGGAAACATTTGCATGCATATATTTCTTAACAAGGATTTAAATCTCTAATGGATACTTGACTATTTAACTAACTGAGATTAAGCATGAGGTGGTGGACATGTTTTCATAACCAGGTACACAAATATTTTCCTTAACTAACTAAGGCGGTTCAAAAACATTCTAATGTTCAGCGCTACTTGAAATGGTCATTAGCGAACCAACCAATGATAGCTAATCGTCTTCATTGGAAACCAACTACACACAAAAAGATTTATGGGATTCTCATCAGGAGCAATTAGCAGTACAACCATACGAGCTTAATTAATTGTACACCATTGAATGATGAGTTGGCAATTTGTACACAAGCTATACTCTCCAATGCATTCCATCAATTAATCGTACAGCTTGTTAATCATCATATGATCGTTTAACTTAACCAACTAAATATCAATGTGCGTACGTTAACACAATGAAATGTAACAACCAAAAAAGTGCCACCCTGACAATAGAACTTTTTTTTTGCTCTGCAACAACTCGTGGAGAAGAAAATGTGAAAATCTTGTACTAAAGACGGCTTATCTCAAGTTTATCTTTCGTCCCATGACATGGCACAAAGGCCGTGTGTGTGATATAAGGATGTGACACAAAAATGATCACCAACGGCTCTCACTCTCACTTGTGTACACGTCAAGCTTTTAGTCAGAGCAGTATACAGTAGTGTCTAGTTAGCAGGATTATGTATTTGAAAAGTGAGGAGCAAAAAGCGCAACTCTCATTTGCACCATATGCTACACCACACAAAAGCCACAATCACGCATCATTTGCTCCAAGTTATACAAAAGCGGGCAACCCATAGCTCCAGAATGATATGAGCGAGCAGCAGACTGGACCGGGTATCATTATGTTCACCAAAGAGAATGGAATCACTGCATTCTCCTCGTTTTCGCTCTCACTCTCTATATATCTGGCTGTTAAAAGCTCGTTGAACACCATCAGATCGTGCACAAAGAGATCATTAGTCAGATTGACATCCTGGAGGCAACACAACTTTTGATGATCATTGAAAACTTCATTTGTGACTTACAGCCTGCCCAAATATGCACCAGTTGGTGCATCCTACCATTGTGTTGTCTGTACAACTACAAGAGTTGTGGGCTTTCTTTACGTAGATTGATAGAGTTAGTTAGTTGTAGTTTTTGGGAGTGTAATAATGATTCCTACACAGTAGCATGAAATTAAGCGTTTAGTTTAACTTAACTAGTTAGTTAGAATCCATTGGGTTTTTCATTCTCTATGTGTGTGTGTTATGTGTGTGTGTTATGTGTGTGGAAGGCATGGGGAAACATTTGACGTGAATATCTCACGCTAAAGAAATGGGAGTGAAAATAGTGTCATAAAGCTTTAAGCAGTAAAACAATAAATTGTTTATGGAAGAGTGTGAACGCTGAATTTTAATTGAAAAAAAAAATGCTGTCAAGATGAAATATATATGACAACAAGATTATTTAGGATGAGTGGCAAACCTTTTGGATAAAAAGCGGGAGTTGTCTAGCCCAGGCTTTCACAAAACCGTCACCTCATCATTGCAGACAAGAAAAGGGATTCGCTCACTAGCATTTGTCTACAGCTCCCTCTTTCACTCACCGCGTTTAAATGAATGTCATTATTTATGACAAATTACTCCTTGTTAAGTGCAATTATGTTTTCCTCCCAACCACAGGCGGGACAGGGATGAAGACGGATCGAAATGTTGAGCGCTACAAGGATTTACTCACTCACTCACTTTTAGACACGGGACTGGAAAAGTGACTTTAGTTTCCCTACTAGCTACGCCACAACAAAAATAAATTATTGTCTTTTACATACCACTGGTATAAAAAACAACCAAACCGCTCATAAAATACTAACTGTGTATAACTAACCTATAAACCGTTTGTCCCACGTCCAAATTCTGTAGTAAGCAATATAGTATTAAGAACGTCCATCAGACAATGCATTCGGTGCCAAAAAACAGAAAAAAAGTAACCACACAAACCATGTTTTTTAAGCCTGTAATGATAATGAGCACACTTCTGCACTTGATCCTATAGGATCCACATTCCGTAATTGAATGTTGACAAAATTAGCATAATTCAATGATCAGCCGTGGACACATGAGACTCATTTTTCATTCCCCTTGTTTGGGTGCTCACCACAGCACAGTAACACGGATCAGAGCCAAATGACGTCTCCACATCTGGCTACTTAATGCACATGGAGACAACCGTATTATTATTACGTACCGTGTACATTCAATGTGTTTGACAGCCAGTGAGATCCGAAATTGACAAGTAAAGAAAATACATAACATACAAAGTGTACCAACTATAGCAATAGTGAGTGCATTTATGCTACGTACAATGGCAGTAACAAACTAACTCACTCTCCAAGTAGTGATCCAAGTCAAGTGAGGAATACAAAAAAAAAATTGGGATCCCTTTGTTTTCTTTCCACCCGGTGTTTGCAGTATATGGGATGCCGAAGTGAATCTCAGAGTTTGGGATAACATGATGATCATGAAATGCCATATTGTGGATCGCATACGTGGTAGTGGAAACAAAGTGTGAACACAAATCCTAGCCATTAGCACCCTATCTTCCCTTAAGCTCCCATTCCGTTAGGTTTGCCATAAAATGTATTCCATTTAACTACGCCTTTTCTCTACAGACACAGTCAGTACAAGTGAGTGGGAAAGGTGAGCCCGATGGCTTCCATTATTATTCCTTCCCATCTCACAATCCATATATGAACAGAAAATTGAGTATGCAAGGAATAAGGATATAGTTCAGTTAGCAAGGAAAAAGAAAACGTATAGCAGAGGGAATCACTTTTTCACTGTCTTCACCATCCAAATTCCATTACAGGAAGAGTTATATCTATTAACGGATTTACAAAATGTGTACCAGTTATAGTTGTTGGCACTGTGTACATACAAATAAGCTCATCGTGAAATGGATGGATGCGTTGTAGAGTATATGGTGGCTTAGACCAACACATATTTCCGCATAGCGTGTTTCATAAAGTCAAGTGAGTTGTGAAACTCACTCAGGAATACATTTAAATGACAAATTTCGAGTCCTTTAAAGTTGAATGTTTTCCTATCAAATGATAAGACAAAAACAGACATGATTTCATGCGTCAATAAATATTGAGCTCTTGCAAATTCTCAGTTTGTTGCTACTAGTTTAATTAAACAATAACCGCAGCATTGCTAAATTTAATGGAATGTCGGAGAAAAATAAAACACAAAAGCCAGCACTCAGCATCACTCCCCAGAATGAAAATACATTTCACAGCAAATCCACACAGGGCAAACAAAGGTTATCATCCAACCAAAAATCTTAATTAAATGTGAGCGACCACAAATGAGCAAATCATGTGGCAAAGATAACCAGCCAATGATTAGAGTCACTACTTTCATTCAATAACCCTAATCTTCTTAATTTACACGGGATGAGATCGTTGAGGAAATCTACTGAGCCTTATCTTCACATCGTATCCTATAACTAACTTAAGCTATACAAACCACCACAAGGTAGTACAAAAACAATGAAAAAACTCCAGTTTTCTTTATCAGTCAGTCAACACAATCCCTGAAAACTAATCAAATAAGTGTTAACCACAAATAAGTGCTCTCCGTAACTGAAATATATACTAACTAACTAACTAACTATACTATCTATAGCTAGTGCATATGGTGCTTTCAAAAATTGCCACTTTCCGAGCACATATGGTGAAAAAGAGTAGACCAGCACTCTTTAGTACAGTGGATTGGGAAAGTCACTTTCCTATTAATTCACACATAGTAGTTAGTTAGTCCATCTGCATATTTAGGGTTAGCTTTTGTACAGCCGGTGGGGAAACTCGCATTATTATTTTAGAGCCATCAAAACTGATCCACCTTTTTGGGTCTGTATAGTGAGCAATAGAAATAGTAGCTGTAGCTAAGCTAACTAACTAACTAACTAACAATGTAATCATTTATATACAACCAAGGTGGTGACATACTACATACAACACACACACACAGGATCACTGGGATAGTTAACTTAAGAGTACAGTTGGATATTAGATATAGAAGTAAGCAGTGATTATCACTCTGTAAATTTATAGCAGCATGACCAAAGTAAGTCATCGAGGGACGCGGTTCATGTGTGTGTGTAATAACAATGTAGGAAATGAGTATTTAGACGGGCATATGAGGAGACCAGGGTTCAACATGAGAGTCACATAATCGTCATCATGATTTATCAGTTACACTCTCTAATAGGTGTGCCTGCAGTGTGTTGTGCGGTAATAATGTTGTGTGAAAGGGAAACGAAAAAACCCATAGCTGTTCATGTGGGATTAATCAGTTGAGCAGTGATACCCTAACTCACTATAAAGTCACCCTAAAGATATACAACTGTGTGGATGGTGCACACAAACAAAAACATAGTCGTCACTTTCAAAAGATTAGATCCCTTTATTCAGAGTTAATAGGGTAGCTCGTACATTCATATTTAGATAGTGAGCTAGTGAATTGAATTCATCATAGATTTCACATCTCTACAAAGAATTAGTCCATTTTACATTCCTTATTGATGTTCCACTTATAGTCAGATAAGTTAGTTAGCAAGTAGGTAAGTGAGAGTTCACTTTCAGAAAGGTTTATTAAAAAACCTGCCTAAAAATGTGGAGAAATGTAAAGGATTGGTCTACCTACGAAAGCAGGGATTGCTAAAAAAAGAAAACGGGAAAATTTCTTGTAGTTAGTTATACAGTTAGTAAGGGTGAAATTTGTTCCTAGGGTGTACATTTTTTGTATGAAAGATATATTATGGATAAAAGACCATTTGAGAAGTGTAATTGCAAATTAGGATAATGTAACGGTTTTTATAACTGTTCAAGTGTTATACTTTTAACGAGCTTTTGACAGATTTTCGTGCTAGGAGTACAATCATTTTTACTCTTACTGGGCGATTTTGTGATAGTTACTGATTAAGGTTGGGGATTGCTATTGCAACTAACGTTAATTAAAAAACTGTACTGCTACTGTTGGCTTCTCCTTTTTATATGCGCGGATTGCTTACAGAGTGTAAATGATTCTGCTAATGATATCATAAAAGATATAAAAAGGATTATAAGGCAATCTAAGGGAACAGTGGAAAATGATACTTAATACCAGCTGCTACGATATTAAATAAAAGTGTCCACTGTGTTTTTGTGGTGAAGGCAACGAGTGCTATGAGATTGGGGCCCGTTGGTGATAATCTGTTAAAGAATGATCGCACTGACTACACAAAAACATTTGTAAACCAGTTAAATTTGGCACATACAGCATTAACACATTATTTATTTTACAATTTATGTGCCTGAGCAGTTTTTAAACTCCAAGTGTCATAATGAAAACAGTTGGTACGGTGGAATGAAAATAACTAGTTTAAGCTGGTTATACACCGAACCGAAGGGAAGTCAGCAGAATTCTGCCCCGCTTTTTACGCTTTGGTGTTTCTACTGAAGCTTCTTGAAAAGTCGAATTCTGCTAGCTTATTTTGTTACTCGCCGAAAAAAGCTTGTACCTGTTCGCACTGCTAAGCAGAATTTTTTCACGCATATTTGAAGAAACAAAAAAAGTTGAGAAAAGCACTGCTTGCGATTGATTGGCTATCAAACAGATGGGAAAACAAAGAATTGTTTGAAAAATGAGGTTTTTTTTTTGTCGCTACCAAGCAGTTATCATGTGATTTAATATCAACTACTAGGTCGGTTTTTTGGTAAAAAAGAAAAATCAACTAAAAATAGTGCATTCACCTATCCATTTTACTAGGCTTGTCATTGAATTGAATTTGAAAACTTAATTTTGGACTTCATACAAATATTTTTTCAAAAATACTACTTGACTGAATATGAATTCGTCAATGAATTAATTACTGAACGGAAAGAATCCTGCAACTTTTTCTCACTACATATTGTGCGTACTTTGATCTTTCTGCTAACTTTTTTGGGCAGAATTTCGCTTTCGGTGGAATCACACATCTGAGACCTAAAGCCGTGTACTTTCGTAGATTTCTACGCGCGTAAAAATCTCAGCCAATCAGAGCATACTATTTACCTCTACTTCTACCTGCTGATCCGATTAGCTGGTAGATTTACGCGTACGAAAGTACACGGCTTCAGGTGTACCCCTATTGTTTTGAAGAAAATAGCATATTAAAATTCCACTAGCTTTTCTTTGGTTTGAATTCGACTTCAATCATTTACTCATTGAGTGCAAATATTCGCTACTCTCTCACTTTAACTAAACTGTATAGTTTGCGTAGCTGAAATTCGCA
>Ga0210040_10003148_pt1 | contig 22526 bp, 14 predicted proteins | sample CryGeyCG12114_NA_FD_185462 | JGI IMG/M metagenome (GOLD analysis project Ga0210040, IMG submission 185462) | Groundwater microbial communities from aquifer - Crystal Geyser CG19_WC_8/21/14_NA (SPAdes) (version 2) | ecosystem: Environmental > Aquatic > Deep subsurface > Groundwater | place: USA...
ATGTCAATCCATGCATGCAAAACATAATACATACAAAGTCATAAATTAAAGCCTGATAGAATGAACAGTACAGTACTGTTCTTTTGTTCCAGTCAGTGGATCAAACAAGTTCAAAACAAGGGCACACAAGTTCAAACTCCAAATTCATGGTCAAAGAGTCAATTCTGTGATAAAATGTCTAGTCTAACGTCAACGTGTTTATAATTCGATCAACTCTAATGTAGTACCGGAGCGAACCACCTAGTGGCACACTGGCACAAGCACTGAAAATACCAATCACGTTAATAGAAAAATCGTACCTGGCAGCGACAGACAACGTCAACTTTAGTGGCTAGCAGATCTACGAGTTTTCCTTTCCCCTCATCCCCCCATTGGGCTCCAAGTACAACGATGACTTTGTTATCGTCATGAGGAACAGGGTGTAGTCCGCTATTTCCATTTACAGATGAGATTCCATTCACATGGCCACCATTCAGGGCGCGATGTTCTTCTTCCACATTAGTTGGGCTTCCCATTATGATCGATGATGTATATATTTACGGTACGGTAACAGAATGATTGAGATCAGGTCACGGGTTTGCTTTACGTTAGCAGCAGTCTCACAACTCTCACAGGATTTGTCTTGGTTGAACAAAAAGTTGACATAATGACGTTGGAATCAATATACGTCTTTTGCATGCATTCCATTGTCCTCAAAGCTAATAACCAACTACACTACAAGATTTCATACCTTAATAGCTTCCAAACAAATCACTGCAATGGCAATGGCTCAATGTGTAAATATTGAAAGAAAGGGCCGAATACATAAAAATGCCGCTTGATTTGACCAAAATCTTCCTTCCATTACTACTACGTCATAGATCCACCAAATACATCTGAAACAAAAAACATTAAGGGATGAAGTGTATTCAGTTAATTAGTAGTACAGCAAATTAATTACATGGATAAGAAGTTTTAATTACAATTTAAAATTGTATTCTTATCACTTACTTCGCTTGGCACAAGTTCAAGTTTGTCTTCACCTCCACTACTCCACACCGAACAGAGTCTGCTGAACATCTGATCATGTTCTTTAGCAGTCTAGCACACAAGCTAGGAAACGAGCAGAAATAGATGCGCGTTTTTCTAGCGACACATCTATGGAGGGATTACAGTTTTTACATGAAAGGTTATATGCTCATGTGTACTACACTACACTAATGCCATTACGTGCCTTCGCCAAGTTCTAAACAGCAATTAAATCTGATTTTAGCTGATTCGTGTTGTGTAAATCTGCGAGTGAGTATTTTTCAATCATTTAACGTTAATTAAATTAGAATCTTGATCACACAACGTATTTCACCTTAAGCGGTGATTTTGCATGCAAATATGGTATGATGCTATGAATTGAAGAAATAAATCTTTAACCTGCCTTCTTATTACCATGCAATGCATACTCCATTGAACGGAATTCATTCCATGTGAATTGTAAATGAAGAAAAAAGTTGATGATAGCAGAAAATATGCAGGAAAATGCGATGTCATGAATTTGTGACAAAAAATTTTTTGTTTTCAGCAAAAATTCAAAGAATTCTTTGATAAGTTTTATTTCATGATCAATGATGCTTGTATAGTATTTAGTTAACATAAAAAATTGAAAAAGCGAGAAATTAAAACCTCTCGCATGCACAAAATAACACTTTCTGTCTGTAGATGGTAGTGTTGTAATTTAGTTTGTATTATTTGTATGCCTATGGATGGCTTATTTTATCTAGTTCAGATATTATATGGGATGGGCAATATTAACAATCCATAGATTAAATTAAACGAGACTAACTAGTTAAATGCAATACTATTAGCGTTCAATTATCATCCCAAACCATGGTCTTCAAAAAATCCTTGAGGAGTCTCCTCCTACAGTAACAAAATTAACAAAAACATAAGACAATGCATTTCGTATTTCATCTAACTGGATTTTTTATTGACATGTGACGAACACTGGGATAGAATGATTGTCAGTAAATGTGCATAGTGAATTAAAGTGGAGGATCAAATTTTCTGGCGCCAGCAGTATAATTTAATTCAACCCAAAGACCCAATCTTTGCAAAATTATGAAATTTATTTATTTATTTACACTACAAAGTATAACAGCAAATGTCACTTGAATAATATTGGTAGGATGCAAAAAAATGAAAAAGTACGGTTTTAGAATTGCTCTCCAGTACAGTGAAAGCAGTGCACATATCGCTGATGCGAATACGCCTTACTTACACACAAAATTGTGGTTTAAAATTGCTCTCCAGTCCAGAGGTACAGTGAAAGCAGTGCACCATGTAGTGCACATATCGCATCAAATACGCCTTACGATGCATTTTACAGACCAAATTGTAGCATCTTCATCTAGTCATGTAGTCGTAAAATTCATCGTATTCAATATCTTATCCCTCTTTTTCAATCTTGGTAAAGCCAATATTCGAATAAAGAGCTTTTATTAGATTGAAATATCAAATAATTCTACTATAAGATGACGACAGCTCAGTCAGACTAGTACGATTTTTTGTATGGTTAAAAGTGAATACTTTTAAAAAATGGGCCCTTATTATAGCAATCCATGTTCACGCAGTATTGAGGCCATCATCTCATCCTAATCGCAATAACATCAAATTCATTGATTGATATACAAATATATTGATTGAAAAATTGTTGCATGCGGTTTTAGATTTCAGGTCTTTAAAAGTGTTGAAAAATGTAATAACAGATACGCTATACAACAAAACGATGATCATTCCAGAACAATAGCTGATTTAGTTTCGTGCAATTCAGAGCGCTCATTACATTAAATTTGTCGCATGCAAAAAGTACCCCAAGACAAATGGATATTTATCATCTTTAAACACAACATGCCAAGTTAGTTATAGTATTTTATAAACAAACACTATTCATTATAAAATGAACACAAGTTTTTTGTTCGTCTGGACGGTCTGGAGTACACAATAAAATTACCCATCTCTCATCACAAGTTAATTCCAAGCATGTTAAGCAAGGTTACAGGTTTAGTTACAGGATAATTATCACTCACTCAGCCACGGAAAACATTTAAATTGTCTAGCTATAATATTAGCGCATGCATACAAATTACATAGGTTGGAGCTTGACTGAAAGTCTGAAAGGCTAAAAATTCATTTAATTATCCTAATTAATGATTATTGATTAGATCATATGCTATGGCTGGCCTTCATATAAGTTGCACGGCTAGCTCAAGAAAAAAATATCTCATAATTTCATGCAACACACAAGAATCTAAACCTCAATAAAAATAACTGACTATATAAACTTTCAAAAAGCTCATTTAGCTCATGCCTTAACTAATCTTTGGTTTCTTTAAAATATGGTTGTTATCAAAAACACAACAACTGGAGGTAAAGCAGTCTATAATTAATGGAATGAACTGCATCATCATGCTAGCTATACTGAACTGAATGCCAACCATAACTAACTACAGTTATAACTGAATTGAAGCTCAACATAAACATACTGATTTCATTCATTAAATGACTAAAAATAATAATCTGGTCCACAACGAAACATTCCACGAATTCACCATGCATCAACAACTGATATCATCCATCGTCAATGTCAGGCCCGTCACTTACCTTGACGCGTTCAATATTAATATAGTTTAAAGTAAAACATAGCATGCATTAAGAATTATTTACTATATAGGAATGAGAAACAGATTGACTTACCTCTTGAAGTAAATCCTGAGCAGCAATGGCTTTTAGAACATTTTTCTTCGAAGTTTCTTGTACTTCGCCTCCAATCATTAATTCATCTAAGATGAAATACGCTTTCTCAAAGTTGAATATAATGTCTAGTTCACACACCTATAAATCAAAAAATGAAAATGATGCGTGACAAGACGGTCATTAAATTATTCTTAGTTTCAAGTGGAATAAAATTACGTACGCTTCCAAAATATTTATCAAGGAGTTCTACATATCGGTGGATGATTTCCAGCGTCAATAGTTCATTGTCTTGCTGTTCAATAGCACAGCAAAAGTAAAGACTCGCGTACCTATAAATTAAATCATAAAATCATAACGCTAGTAAATTAACATACAATCCATAAAATATTGGCAAAACACAACGGTATGTGTACGTAGGCAATAAATAACACAACCATCGACTACAATTTAAAACTGAATGCAAGGTGTAAGTAGAAAGCCAAGAAATCCAAATTAGGTAGGAAAAAGAAAAATTAATAATATAATTCCTATTCCCTAACCTTTTATATACGACTTTCAAATCCTTCCATTCCAAAAATGAGCACATTTTGGGTTTTCGGGACAGTATAGTTGTGATGAGCTCACGCGTCACTTTTTTCCGGTCTTTGTCAGGATACGCGGTGTACCATTTTTGCAGTCGCAACTTCCCTTGCCGACTAAATAGCAGCATAAAGTTCATCTAAAAATACACAACAAATATCCGTCCGAATCAATTAAATGTACTGGTTGAAAAAATCAAGTAGCCCATATCATTATCATTACCATCCTTTAAAATGTGTAGCTGTCCTCAATTTTCGAAGTTCTGCATTAACTCATGGCCTATACCTCTCGCACTGTGATACTGTGATCACCACTCGAATATAAAACCCAAAATACGTCTCTATTTAAATTAATTTTAAATGACTTAGATGACTTGACTCAGATTCTCAGATACTGACAGCTTTTTTTAGCAAGAAATCACGAATTAGGTTTCGGCGACGATTAAAATAACCCGCGATATTTTGAATATTTCCAATAAATATTGTTTTGTGTTGAAGTCAGCTTTGCCCAGTACCATCCCTACAGACGCAGTGCGTCCAGCTAATCCTTTAGTTAAGCAAGCCAACTACGAACTGCGTTCACGTTAGTCCAGCATTGAGTGGAGTAGAAGGTCGGCTTGCCTGAACTACTAATCCTTCAGTTGCGCCATTTGAAATAGTTATAAATGATACTGACTGATTATTAATATCGATCATGAGAAGTTATTGAAATTCACCGGTGTCTACACTGTTGCTATTCCAGACAGCCTATGACATAAATGGTTAATGGCGTTGTTGTAATAGTTTGATTTAGTTCTTGATGTATAATGATAAAGAAAAATAGCGAAACATCCCCTAATTGTGAAAACTGGCAGCAACTGAAAACATCATTAAAAAGTAGAGAGTCAAGTGAGTTCAAAGATGCTAAACTTGAATAGCATTTTAACAGCTTTTTTAGGACAATAATAATTATAATAACAATAATATTTTGGCAATCATCACAGTGTTTGGTGAAGTATATTTGTTTCTGAAATTTAGAAATGGAGGAGCCCAATCGAGCTACGACTCCGATTCCGGAAATTGACCCTGTAGACTTTGGGGGTCCGATTGGTCCGAATGAGGGGGCTGATCAAGCTGACATCATAGCTGGCATGCGTTTTGACAGCAAAGAAAATAGTGGGCAACAGCATGAATCGCCCATGGATGTCACTAAAATGAAAGGGAAGCGAAGATATTGGCAGAGGCCTGGACTTGGTTTAGAATTAGATGGTTCAGATCGTCCCAAAAAACCAAAAAAGCAGTTGCACGATTATGAGACAGGTATGTTTAGTCTTGCATCGATGTATTGTTGCTGAAATAGTATTATATTTAGTATTTAACGTCTAAAACATTTGGAACATTTGTTCAAATTCTCAGAAATTGCATCCAAGCGGCTAATTTTATCTCCTGGTAAAACAGCAGCAGGATTGCTGAACGAAATATGTCCCAACCTGACGTTTGAATTCAGCGAACAAGAAGGTCCTCCTCATGATCCTATGTTTAGCGTCACAGTAACTTATCCGGTACTAATTCACGGTTTATATTAATTTATGTGATGCTAATCCGCATGATGCAGGGTACTAAGTTTGATTGATATTCTTACAGCCTGGAAGCGATATCGAATTTCGTGGACAAGGAAGATCCAAAAAATTGGCTAAGAATAATGTGGCTGCCAATGTTCTAAAAAGTCTTGGAATGGATATTCCAGAAACAGACGCTTCGTCTGGTCCTTTAAACGATTCAAACTCTTCAAATACTAGGTTTGTTGTCCGTTTATAAATGTACCTGAAGTCATTTGAATAAATCTTATCAATCACTCTTCACTCAAATATTTTTGAAAATCCTATGTCTCAGCTTTTGGGGATTTTTGTCTGACTCTCTGACTTGTATGAGGTATTTCTGCCTTGTCTTTGCCTTTTATTGTTTGTTTTTTAATATTTAGTATGGAGATTTCGGAGCAAGCAAGTGCTCGAAAACCCCGTTCGAAACGTAAAAATAAAACTCAGTTAACTGGATATCTATCTTGGGATCCACAAATGCCTCCACCAATGGCAGCATTGGATGTTGACTTTTCTTCCGATGATGTTATCAACATGGACTTTGGAGTGCCGGTTCAATCTCAGTTTTCACAATGTACGTTTTGCCATATTGTATTTTAATTTATATTCTCGGTCTTGTATTGCCTTGTTCTAGTTGTGCGTTGTGCTTGTTTGCCACAAAAATTAAAATATAAATCTCTATCTATTTTTTTATGTTTTTATCGCATTGCTGAAATTTTTTGATGATATTATGTAGCACCAGTTGATGTCACTTTACTGCAGAGACTGAAAAACATTGAAAATATTGAAGAGACTCCCAGTTTAGCTCTTAACTGCTTGATTCCTCCTGATGCGATGGAATTGAGGTTTGAAGGAGAAGAAGGTCCTCCTCACGACAAAACTTTCACTGTCAAACTGGTTCTCAATGGAGAAATATTTGAAGGAAAAGGTTCGAATAGTCGTGTTTATGCTTTGATATGACGAATTTCATTAGGATCCTGCTTAATTTGTATATTGATTTTATCTTCAGGAGGAAGCAAAAAGAAAGCGAAAGCTAATGCATGTAGATTGGGTCTTCAACATTTGCTTGGCCCCCAATGTTATGAATCATTAGCTCGAAATACAGTTTCGTGGACAAATCCTGCTCAGTCAGCTTATTCAGCAGGACTTTTAACCTCGGATGTGACAATGTCTGATGATTCCATGTCTGAAAATTCTCCCGAGCATGACAGGGGGTTCGCTGATCATGTAAGAAGGTAAAGACGGTTTTCCAATATTTGCCTTCTACTCTAGCACGGATAATTTTACCTGGAATATGGAATTTGAAATATTTTTAGGCTGGTGTGTGAAAAATTTGATGAACTCATGAAGAACAACGAACCAAAATCTGCCTACAAGGTTTTAGCAGGAATAGTGATGACCACCGGAAGTCCTCTGATTGAGAATAGTTCTGTTATTGTCGTTACAACAGGAACAAAATGCATTGAAGGTTTGTGCCAGCGGAAAACGACTGCTTCTGAAAGTATAATTTTGATTTGGTGAGGTTATAACGCATGCCTGCTTTGCGTGTAGGGGATGCAATGTCTCAGGAAGGATTGGCTTTAAATGACTGTCACGCTGAGATTCTTGCGACCCGATGTCTTAGGGATTTTTTTTATACACAACTAAGTAATTTACAAGGTATTAGGGGAGAAACAAACGAATCAATTTTCGAAGTTATAAGTGAAGACAAAGACGGAAAAAAATTCTATCAACTTAAAGAAAATGTGCAATTTCACTTGTATATCAACACTGCTCCTTGTGGAGATGCAAGGTGCTTATGAGACTTTCCTCTATAGTAAATTAGTGACTGGATTATACTAATAAGATTCATTAACGTTTTTGTTTGTGTAGAATATTCGCTCCAAAAGGCTTAGATGATGAAGCTCTAGAAGATGCTCCTCATCCTCGTTCAAATAGGATCAACCGGGGTGTTTTACGGGCGAAAATCGAAGCGGGAGAAGGCACTATTCCGGTCTCAAATTTAAGTGCAGGTCCTCAAACTTGGGATGCAATTATGCAAGGGAACCCTTTATATACAATGTCTTGTTCTGACAAAGTATGTCGTTGGAATTTATTGGGGATTCAGGGAGCACTTCTTTCCAATTTGATAATGCCTGTGTACTACAGCTCGATAACCCTTGGTTCTCTTCACCATCCTGTTCATTTTCGAAGGTAAAAATCTACTGTTACCGTCCGATTAAAAAAACATATTCTGTATTATTTTTATTTTTACATGTAGGGCGATCATTGGACGCGTCGAAGACTTGAACTCACAACTACAGCCGCCATACGTTTTGCATAAGCCAAGCCTGTTAATGGTAACTGATGAAGAGAAACGAAAAGTGAAAAAAAGTCCTAATCATGCTGTGTGTTGGGCAGTCGGCTGGTCTACCCCTGAAGTAATCACAGCCCCGAAGGGCCGATGTCAAGTTGGTACTTCATTTGTTACTTCAAGAGTGGCAAAGCGCACTAGTTTCTTACGATTTTTGCAACTATATAAGAATAAAAGTGGAAAGAGGGAAGGTTTTGTTGATCTAGCTTATCAAGAAGCTAAGAACTTGGCTACTAGTTATCAGGTTCGTAAAATAAAAACTTCCGTTACAGCAAGTCAGACTTACAAAAAAAACCAATCTAGAATTGATTTCATTGCAGGATGTAAAACTAAAATTCAATGAGCATATGAAGCAACAAAAGTATGGATGTTGGATTACGAAACCCATGGAACAAAACTCTTTTACTGTGAACAAATAGCCTGGTTGGGTTTACTCTTACTGAATGGATTTTTACGTTAATTACAATGAATTTTACGGTCGTGTTATATTTATAGTTTATACAATACGTTTCTCGTAATCTCAGATTCTGATTTATTTCCGCGGTTATATGAGTTGGATGCAGTATTCAGTTCAAGTCGAATAAAACGATTGAATTGATTGGTTTAAGTTTGCAACTTTATTTTTTACAAATCTCAAGCGTCATCCTAATATCTGAAATAAACAGAGGCTACAATTCACTATTTAAAATGGATTATTTGTAATAGCTAACATTTATGGAATATAATATGCTTCATATTTAAACCTGCAACAGTGATCTAAATCATAAAATATTATCCTCGATTCAGCAAAACAGTGCTTCACACCTTTCGCAAACAGTTTACTTTGCGAATTTGACACATCACTAAAAACAAAATTTTCACAGATTAACCCAAAACGGACACTGTAATACTTGCAAATGATGAACAAAACATTTAACGACGAACGAAGGCGGTATCATCCACATCGATACCAAGCATTCTTAGATCATCCAAGTCATCTTCCGTTCCTGGTGGCGGTTCTTCTTTATCTTCTGTTGCTTGCGTCGTAACTCCGGGAGGAGGAACTGATAGATCTGGAAGAGCAGGAGGTGGAACTGCAATGCCAGGTGGCATCATAGAATCTGACACCCCTGGGGGTCCATCGTCTAACTGCTCATACCCAGCTTGCCCTCCCATCGTTCCATATCCCTCATACCCACTATACGCGCCATAAGGTCCACCATAACCTGGATATCCACTAGCTTGCATGGCAGTATAATCTGAAATAAAAAACATAGATACGTGAATAAATTAAAGAGAGTGACAGTTATTAGAATTAATTGATAAAATCAATTGTTTAGACTTTGTATTAAATCAGAAAAAAATACATCAAAAATATCAGATTTATGCTTGTCAGTTTTTAACATCATATTCAATACAAACACCTCGAGATCAGTAGATCAGTCGAGCAAAGGGGAGGGGAGAATATCATTGCTAAAGAAAATCCACCAGAAAGATAATAGGGGTATTCACGAGCGCCGGGGTAACGGGGTATAAGGGTATTAGGGTAACTTTTCTCCATTTAAATACATTACAAAAAGTTACTCTAATACCCTTATACCCCGTTACCCCGGCGCTCGTGAATACCCCTAATAACTTACCATAAGAATGGCCTGCAGCGGTATCAGTACCACTTGGATTTGCAGTCGGAGCTGCAGTACCAGGTGGTTTTGAACTTCCTCCAGAGTAAATGATATCCAAAGCTTGCTGAAAATCATCAGGTAATCCGTTTCCAGGTGCCTCTTTCTCACCGGGAGGTTTCAAAGTATCATCCTCATCCCCCTCCTTGGTTTTACTGGATAACGATGCACTACTATTCACAGACGAATACAACATCGAGGCACTTGCCGTAGTAGCCGAATAGCCTGTAGCCTCAGTAGAGGAAGCAAAATGTGCTGGAGGGACAGGACCATACTCACCCGCACCAGTACCAGTATATTTTTGAGACCCATACTCTCCTCTGGATAAAGAGTTATCACTGGCGATGGACATGTTCGAAGCATCATCATGCTTCAGATGGGATACAGTTGTGTCAACCGGTCCACTTGTACCGTACATGTTCTCTTTCTTGTCTTCCTCGAACTTTTTACCATCTCTTGAGAATGCAGATCGCTTGTATAGAGGCATTTTTCCAATCATTGGAAGTCTTTTCACTTGCTCCTTGGTATCTTTAGTGTCACGATCTCGGTCTCTACCGTTTCTACGATGATAGTCACGATCACGAGATCTAGACCGGCTGTCACGATCGCGTCTTCGTGAACCATATCTGTTGTCCCTTTCCCGGGATCGTGAGCGGCTTCTGCTCCGTGAGCTATAAATTCCATAAAAAATATTTAAAAATTGTTGCAAGGCAATTTGACCTACTATACTTGCCTAACTGGGAAAAACTACGCCTTAAGTGTAAAAATAGCTGACTATATACTATAACTAGAAATAAATATACGAGACACGAATAAAACGAAACATACCGGCGACGATCTCTCCTATTATCCCTGTTATATCGGCCATCCCTATCCCGATCATTACCCCTGGAAGACAATTGCAACTCCACACGATCAGGTTTTCGTCGATCCGAAGAAGAACGCCGTCGATCATCTTCTGGTTTCACCATCGAAGAATGAGGAGGAGTTGGACTAAGTTTTTTAGGGACATTAGGACTTTCTTTACCACCATGTTTTTGTTTCACAATGGCTGCAAACTTTTCAGTGTCTAGTATATCTAAATTCATCTTTTGGGGCTTCTCCATCCATTCGTCCACGCTCACTTCACGTTTAGAACTCAACGTAGCAGATGACCGACCATCCGCAGGAGGTAAAACTTTTTCGTCTTCCACTTTCACCGAGTTTCTCATTTGCACGCGGAAACTTTTGGCGTTGAGATCTTCTTTTGATTCTTGACAAATATTGCCTGTTTTAATACCTGATCGATCCATCGCCACGTCCCGGTCGCTCATCCATTTCTTCTCCCATTCTGGATGCTCTTCCAAGAAGTTCTAGATTAGCCGTAAAAATAGGAAATAAGAACTCAAGGACGATAAAGAAAGCATGGCCGTTCATTTGCTTTCGATTGGATACCTATCATGAAAGTTTTGCCAGATATGGGCGGCTTCCATTTCATTTTTCTACCAGTTGATTCCAAAACAAAATTAATTTCAGTTTACGAGATGCGGGTTCGAAGAAAAAAATGTACAAGACAGACTAGCGTATTTAAGTGTAACAATAGCGTAACATAAACTATCCCAAAGGTCACAATCATATCATTCAAACAGCTTGCTTAAAAGGTCACTTCAATACAACTCAAATCAACCCTAGTTTTAATTAGCTCAATTTAAATATTGCATTGCAGTTATAAGTCATAACTATTGAATGAATATTATAGCGAAGATTACATCATTTTTATTTTTATATACTGCAAGTAAGTTCGTGGTGAGGATTTTTATATTCCCGGTGAATTAAATAATAAATTTTCGTTTTCATAAAGTGAAGTTATATGCAACTTGTTTGATTGATATGGAGAGACTATACACTAACATCTGTGAGCAATAGCATGAAAATAAATTATTTTATTATTATGCAATAATATTTTATAGTGTCGTGCTGACCATGTAGTTACTGTTGTGTTCCTCCGTTTTCAAATGCTCAGTTGCACAGTGAGGATCACCCATCCAAGCATTGCAAAGGCGACAGTACCAGCCTTCCACAGGGGAAAAGAACTGCATTCCTATATGAAAAATTAAAGAGCATTACAGACGAAATTCTAGTAGTACTGAGCAGTAAGAAGTACGGTGCTTTTACTACTAAAATGAAATCACAGAATCGGACATAGCACAGTCCGTGCTGCGTAAGTGTGAAGGTCGTCTAATTTAGCTGACAACATAATTGCAGTATTCTGTGGGAGAAAAGTTGGATTGTGTAAACAAGCATGAATGAAGAATACATAGCTGGTTGGACTCTCGAATCATTCCATTGATTTAATTAACATAAAAATTCAGCTACTGAACATTTCGAGCACGCTTAGCACCAGCAAGTTATTTGTATTTAAAATCGAGATATTTAGAGATACGGCTAAAGCATTGTAATTTTATAAGGAAGAAGTACAAATATTAGAGTTAAAATGAATGATTTTGCATGATCCTGTACACAGTACACGACTGTAAGGTTTCTACCGAGATTCATCGGATCGCTATATAGAGACCTTACAAGATTAGATAGCGCAAAAAATTACCTCGATAAGCCAACTTCGCAGCTCCTGGAGGTGCTTTAAAATCTTTCAGAGGCGTTCGTTTATGCCACGGCTTTTCGTCGATTCCCAGTTGCTGTAAAGAGACGAGAAGACATTATAAGCTTTTACGAGAATTAAGCATTTACTGGTCTACATAATATGCACATAATTTAATAATTTCAGGATAGAGGTTATCGCCATACATTAATGTAATCTGATATATGCTTGTCTAATAAATCATCATGAATATAATATGTAATACACAAAGTACAACACGGATAAATTCCCAAATTCATTACCTCCACTTGTCCATGGTGCTCTTTCGAATGTAAATGTTTCAGCAACTCAGTAATCGAGCTGGGAAAGGCATTACACAAGCGGCACCAATGTAGTGAGTCATCAAAATAATCAAATTGCGGCATATCCTTTTCTTTTTTTGCCGGCGGGATCAGAGGAGCCTAAATAGCAGTAAAAGTTGGCATTTAGCACTGTACCACACGACGAAGTGACAGTAAAAATTTTAAAAAGGAGCCATCGGAATAGTAAAATAAAATTAAGCTGAGTGACTATCATTAATATCAAGTGAAAATTATAACCAACCTGATACGAAGACGATTCCGAATATCTGTGAGTGGGTGCGGGTGGAACATGGGGCGGTTCTTGATGCGACCTAGACGACGAACGTTCTTGCTTTTCGTGCTTTTTTTCGCCTTTAAGGCTAACCAGAACGTTATCAATTTTTTCGAGGACAATATTCACTGCTTTTACTCGACCTTTCAGTTCCGCCTAGACAAAAGAAAGACACTTAGAATATAAAGCCCCTACAAATACACACAAATACAATAAATATAGGCAACAAACTTGGAGTTTTAGATTCTCATCCACAAGACGAACATCAGCTTTAGCCCTTAAAAGTTCATCTTCCTTATTTTGAAGCCTTGTAATTTCACGCTCTAATATCTCCAACTTCTTTTTGTACGTTTCCTTTTGAACTACTAAGGCTTCAGTTTGTTGAGGAGTTAATCCACTGCTAGGTTTCCTTTTCGCTTGCTTATCTGCAACAAATAGGAATTTACAAATAGCTTAAAAAGTGGCTCCTTTGATATGGAATAGTTCGACATTATGTTATAGTTATGGTAAAATTGCTATGATTTTATACCTTCATTCGAAGACGAGTCGGATGAATCATCACTTTCATCCCGTTTCTTTGAACAAAGAAATTTAAATTCTCAGACAAATGTTTCATGTTTTTTTCACATTACAACTTTAAAATATTCTGTTTTTTACTGCTTCTTCCAGTTACCAATTTCGCAATAAACCCCGACCCCATTTACTTATGTGGCCACAAAAATATGTTTAATTTATTTAAATATAATATTAAAATATCTTACAGAGCGACGACCACGGCCAGATCCTGAAGAATCGGATGATGAAGATGAGCTAGAAGAAGAGCTATGTCGTTTTTTCTTTTTTTTCTTTCGGTCCTTTTTCTTTTTACCAGAAGATACTGAGCTGTTGTCATCTTTACTTTTGGTCCGCTCAGGTAGGTTTAAACTAAGAGCTGCAGTCGGGTTGCTCATATATTGTTGCTGAGAACCGACTTGCGGTTGAAACCCCATGTTCAAATCAGTACTAGAGACCTCATTTGCAGCTTTATAATGTTGTTCTGCCTGGAATTTTTGCCTTTGAATTTGCTGTTGAATATGGAGTTGCATTTGGTCCAAATAGTTTGCATTTGACTGGCCATTACTTTGTTTCGGAGGACCGACCGGTTGAGGAATGTATTCACTAGAGACACAGTTTTGTATGGAGTCTGCCGGGCCAGAGGGATTTGAATTACCCCAGAGTAACGCCTCATCCGTCTTACCAAATTGGCAGGGATTATACTGTTCCCTTTGGGGCTGCATGCTTTTCTGTTCATATTGATTTCCTGGTTGGTTATGAGGATTATTTTGGTTTTTGCGAGGGCTGCGACTGCTACTTCTACTGCGGCTTCCACTTCGGCTTCTGCTATAGCTACGGCTATAACTTCGGCTTCGACTATGACTCCTTCTACGACGACGCCTCTTATCAGGATCCTAAATGGGGCAAACAACATTATACTTTTATATCTTCCCCATTAAATATACCTTGTCGGTCTTCGATGATCATTCATTCAATTCAAAAAAAATTCAGGTTAGGATTATCGACATACAAGTAGCGTTATCTGATATATGCTTGTCTAAATTGTTCATCATTACAAAAAATCCGATGAATGAGGAAATACTGAAGATGCTAACCAAAGAAAACATTTACCCTGTTATCACGCTTGTCATAGAATTCGTCATTGTCCCAGTATCGTCTAGGCTTGTTAAATCCACCACCACCCCGCCCCCCACGGGCGGCATGGAAATCTCCCCTTCGACGATAACCTGGATTTGACGACATCGCTTTCGTCAGTGCCGGTTCACGGTTCAGGGAAAATAAAACGTTCCTATAGCCAATTTACTGATGCCTTTTGTAGAACTTCCAAATGCTGTACAAAAATAAAACATCCGTGGCGCAAAATACTACTGAGACGAGAAGTATTCGCCGATTCCTCTTCCACTTTTCCGAATTGCTAATTTTTGATGAGCCAAAAAAACGGGAAGTTTTCTTTAAAATTGCCTCATCTTCACAAACTTCAAACCTTCTCTTAGTCAACTCCTTCAGACTAAAATGTATATTCGATGTAAGGCTCGATAACAACATCAATATTCCAATAAATTTTTAAACGACAAAAATCTTCTTCAACGATATTTGGACTTTTTTACGAACCTTCTGAAACTTAAGGACGCTGTGGAATGAAATCGTCTTCAATTCCAAACCAATAGAGAAATGCTTGTCCTTGTAGCATTACACATTCATTACACAGCTACAGCAATCATTAGTTGCGTTGCAATGCTGTATGGACAATTTTGCGCGGTCTATTTAAACCACGATGCTTCCGTTGTTGTACACTTTAGTATTATTTTTGCTCAATAGAGAGCATGTTCAGTATCAAGCTAAGATTCGAGAACTGATTTATGGCCATTTAATCTGTAATTTAAGTTGTGAAGAAGTTGAATTTAAAAACAGCAAAAGTTTTTTTTTATTGGACGTTGTGTAACGAATTGGATGAATTAAAAATCTAGTGACAGATTTCTTTGAATGATGGCAGCTCTAATACGAGATTACAATTTAATCTGTAAGGGTGTATTTTTTGGATTCGGTCAGAATTCATGCAAAGCAGGGAAATGAGACAAATGCCCTGGAATGGACCTTGAATTGACCAAGTCCAGTAAATTAATACCTAATGGTTGATGCATGAGTATGTGTAAAACTCAGTCAGTAGTGAAATTAGGTTACGAGCCCTCATCTCAAAATTTGTCTCAAGTCCAACGCATCTTTTGGTAAAGCATCTTTTTGAGCTCTAAACCTGATCTTTTTACTCGAATTTGATAATCGCTCAAACATTGCTGAATAAATTTTCACTGACTAAACTTTTTCCTACACTACACAGAAATATTTAGACCGTCTGTGCTAAGTTTCAGCTTCATCGAATGTGTATATTGATTTTGATTCACAGCATCCGTTAATGGAACTATGGAAGATGACCATTTGATTACTCTTCTTTTGGCTCCACTGTACATAGGTATTAAAATAATTCCTCAGAAGAGAACATCTTATAAAGTACTTTTACCCATCTTACTGAGAGCTGCTCACCAAACCTTTTGATGATTATGATACGAGGCCGTTCTGTCCTACTCAACTCGCAACGAAGATGGGAGGTAGGCAACTTTCTCCAATATACCTCGCGCACACTCTAGTTCTTGGGAAAAGAGTAAAATCCATGACTTTCTCTCTTTGCCAGTCACTAAGAATTTCCGTGCATGCGGTGCTCAGTAGCTTTGGCCCACTCGTGACAGAAGGACAAACGTACCACATATTTTATCCCTCTTTCAGCGTTCATAAACACCGGCACATTCAGCAAAGGGTGAGCAAACAAGCAGTGTTCATGAAATATTCTTGTTCTTTCACTCGCACATAAAAAAATCACAGCAAGATTTTGTGCTCCGGAAAAGGCTATTTTTTGAACGAGTATAGTGCATGGAATACTTTTGTTAAGAAAATCATAACTTGTTGAAGCAAAAGTTTCGTGTTGTAAACTGTCTCATTCCGAAAGTTGAGTGAAAACTACTTTTCCGATTTGTTGTGCAGTAACCCATTTCAGAAACTAGACTACCTATACTCGAACTTTTGAACGAAACTATTGTTTATGCCACCATAAATAGATAAAATTTATATGCGTGTCTGATCAACTAAATTGTGTAAAATATAAGAATCCTACCCTGTCAACATTATTTTTTTTAGCGTATGCACATTTTTTAGACTTTCCATTTAGCAAAGAGTCAGCTACTCACAGTCAGTTGTTAATGTGTGGAGATCAATCAAAATGCATTGCAACTGAAAATTTAAGCATTGCAATTTAGAACACAAATATCATCGTCCAAATCTTTGTTTTGGATAAGTACCATCGGGAAACAACGACGATTCTATTTCTGTCGCCTGAGTGTATTCCAAAGTGACAAAAAGCGTGTCAAACGCGCAAAGATTCGGGAACTTTTTTTCCGCTGAATTGGTTTACACGACCGTGCCCATTCAAAATGAAGATAAATGGGAGTTTGAGTGAGCTTCGGGATTGGATGATGGTGGTGACAATGGTAATAGTGAGTTTGTACATTGCACCCACGTGGTCCACATGCTATCATCCCGAACAGATAAAGAATGGAAAATTTGACATTATGCCACGGTCCACCGCCACGGGTGCAAATAGTGGTCTCTTCCTCAATGGATCTATTGCGAAAATCAGTTGCCACCAGGGTTATCGTCACAGTCCACCTAATGTCCAGTCTCTACTCTGTTTTGATGGCAGATGGGTCAATGCCAATGACGTACATGCTGCTTACACATTCCCCTTATGTGGTAAGCTTTGTGTTCCCATTACTCCACTTTATCTTCATAATGGCTTCTACTTCCCTGCAGAACACAGTGACGAAAAAGAAATTTTTCGCTCTCTCTGTATGTACCTAACATTCCCATGCATATTTTAGTATTATCTGGTCACTGCACAATTCATGAAGTCTGCACGCAATGTCTTCTTTTTTCTACATTCTCAGCCAAAAAAAATCTCTACCCAGTTTTTTATGATATCGCAACATGCAATTGGTTTCATACATCCATGGCTTTCCATTCACATTCTAGGATATCTTCTGCTGCGAAATCAAAGTACCAATGCAATCATAAGCTAAAGTCACTTACACAATAATTCTCTAATTTTAATCTTTGACGAGTAACACTGACTTTTGACGTTGGTACTTAGAAACACTTCACTTTACTGAAATTATTCAAGATTGACCATGGCCATGTCCAAACACAAACTGAACATTCCCTATAGCAAAACGTTCTCTCCCATTGTACAGTGCTAAATTTGCTCTTTTCGAAAATGAGTTCAGATCTTGTTTGTTTGAATTGTTGAAACTTTATAACATGGGAATACAAGCATGAGACTAGAGATTGAAACGCTACTATTAAAGTAAAGCTTTCATAATTACGGCCAGTTGGTTTTCTCGAGCTCGAGTTTCTGAACCATTTCCTTGTAAAAACTCTGCATTCCTCAACAACTACTACCACTTGAGTATGTCAACATCGCATTGCCTCCGAGTTTGTTTGCAGTTGTCCATAGATGCATAATTGAAGCAAGAAAGTGCATGCACCATGATACCTTGGCGCGCAAGTGAAAAGAACGATGCAAACAGCAATTCTCCTCGCCCGTCTTCGAAACTTGACAAATTCTAGGAAACATAAAATACTCATCGCTAATGAGTTTTTTGTTGTTATCTCGGGCAGCAAGCATCTTGTCACTCTCGAAAAGAATAATTCACTGACTGTCCTAAATCTTGAACAAACAAGCTCAGAAAAATGGGGTAGAATTACAAAACAATCTATTTAGTGCATAATATATGGGACGAAATAACTGGCCATAAGCTGTATAACACAACTACCTAACTAACCCATAAGTCAAAACAAGTCCTTACGATTGTCGATTACAACATAATATCATCCTCCTCATCCTCATTAAATTATCCAGCTCTCAATTCCTTGTAAAGCAATATGCTCCTGAATAATGACTCAAGATCATTTCCAAAACTCTGAAAGACGAAAGTAGGAATCTGTGATCGGTCCTTTCATCTTTGCTATTACCCTCTTGTACAATCCTTTCTTGATCCCAGTGCAAATTTAAGCTTCACCGGCAATTCAAATTTTAAATGTTAAGAGAAGGGATCGAATTTGTCCCGAGAGCGTTTTTCAGTCTCATGTCATTAGGACACTCAAACAGTTATTGATTTTTTTATTCATGATGATGATCGCTTAGAGATAGATTTCCAGCAAATGGATATTGTACTATTATTCATCAGTCAGTCATCATAGGCAGGCTAAACCATGAGGGAGTTCAAACTCACCATTTACTATGCAAAATATCTATCATTACGACACACACTTTCTGCACAAAAATAATAGTATAAGCAAGTATGCATGGTACAAAACCAGGATGAAAGAATAAAAAGGTTGTAAACTGAACACAGCTTTCTCCTTTAGAGCTGGATTCAACCGCGCGGGTATATTTTTCTCTACAACTTTTTGTCTGCTGTGTGCCTCAATTTTAGAAAGAACCCCCATTGAGCCACTTTCTCGAATTCACGAGCTCTCTGTGAAATGCTCCCGTTTGTACTACAAGAATTAAATGGTTTGGTTGGTAGAAATTTCATTTTTATCAATTCAAAGTTACAACTATGAAATATAAGAAGGAATTAACTTTGTGTAGTATTATGGTTTCATTATTGGTACATTTACACCCTAGTCGGTACAGAATCTTGTTATGCGAAGGAAATTGTGTGACAACTAAAGATATAATACTACATTGTTTTCAGGTTTTATATGGTGCATAACGCCAGGATTTGTGTACGTAATGGTCGTTATATACAATTACCTTTAGCTTTCTTGATTTCCGCATTCGCAAATGCAATGTTCTTGTGGTTTTCGCTGGTTTTCTTCCACCATATTTAAGTCCTTCGTTTTCTGAACAGCCGTGGAAACCGGCATAACAATAAGTACATGCATAATGAACTGCATGCACCAACGAACATCAAAGGATTTTATTCAGATAATCATAACTTTAATAGGATATTGTGCAGTAACATAATAGTCAAGTAGTCTCCGCTCGTTCAACTTAAGATATGAGATTGAAGAATCTGAGAAACTGTTAGTTCACAGAAGTCGCTCTCGGACTACATGCATATTATGGAAAAATTTTAATAGTTATAAATTATGTTTATTTTTTATAACAAGCTTTCACACACAATTTTTCTTTTTTTTTTCAAGATATTGTAACTGTGCCGAAATCTACTCTGGCTGGGTAGGCTTATAAATGCTACTATGAACAGTCGACTTGCCTTCCGGATGCTTTCAAATAAATGCACTCAGCTATTTCACACACCGGCTTGCTCTTATATTATAGAAATCTATTTATTGGTTAATAAATAAAAACAATTAGTTACAAATAATATTGCAAGCGTGTTGCATCAGCAAGCTTGACTATCACAATTAGAATTTCGAAACTTAAACAAGATACGACAAATGAATCTTTAAACTCTGACTTTACTCGAGACTACTGATCCACAGAGGACTTTACTAGCAGACTCTAACTCCAAAACTGGCTAACGAACTAGACAATGCAAGGTTCTTTATAACTTAAATTATTCTAATAACTATTCTAGTTCAATGACTGAATTCTTCAAGCATAACATACGCGGCCAAATGACATTTTATGCGTGCATACATCTATAAGCTATGCAAGTGCGGCTTCTATGAACTATTATACTAGTCATTTGTTCATGCACATTTACACTATTAATGCTGCATGAGAGAAATTCCAATTACTAGTAAAATAGACTTCTTCAATTTTATTTACTACTGAGATGCATTTAGGACTTAAATGCACTATGAAGACATTTCTTAAAGAGTATTAGTTCAGTTAAAATGCTTGTTGGTTTGATAGTAAGAGGGAATATAAAAATATTTTATAGCCAGGTGAGGTTTGAATATACCTATGCCAAACTCGAATATGTAATAAATTCCAAAAAACTAAACTTGGTGCGGATTTTTCGTTCAGTAATGAAGCGTTCGATTTGTAGCCACTTTTATCAAAGATTTATCATCATCAAAGCTGTATTTTAAGACAAAAATTTCGAAAATCAAACCGTGGGAAGATTGCAGATTGCAGCGTTTTCCATTGAAGTTTAAAGCTCAAATTTAAAGAATATGAGATGCATAAGGACTGTTAGGATTAGTTTTTTATAAACATTAAATTTTGATTTAATGAAACGAACTGCTTCAAAATTGGTTTAAGTTAGAACAGAAAATTTAAGTGTGACCTTATATGAAATTAAAAAAATGAACCAGATTTTCTCTTTTCTAAGTAATTTAAAGTTTAAAGTCCGGAAACCGCAGATACGGAAAAATGAAAAAAAGAATAACTACTCTCAGTTTTAATAGAGTAAACAACATTTCCTTTTAACTATATGAAGGCTTCTTAACAATGCAATCCAAATTGGACTTATTTAGTTCCGTCTTCTTGGTTTCAGTTGTAGTCCATTGTTCAAAATATATAAGGCTTTCTTAAATTTGCCAGGGTCACTTCTGTTTCCATGTTCTATTATCGAAATGTTATTCGGATTGGAAAAGTTTCTGATATGATAATGGCATCCAGAGGTTTCTTTTATTGATCTGACATCTGTGAGATGCTCTTACGTTCGTATTTGTGTATGCCGTCTTCTCTCTGCTTCATATTATGTTATAGGACAGTCACCACAAGACACTTTGTGGACCCGGTATGATAAATTATATTTTCGCTGATTATTGCTGAAAATGATAGAAATATTGTTGACCAGCATATGAAAAATTCAGTCAGCTCAGTGCTGTATGAAGTGTCCAATTTTTTTAGTCAGCCCATACATGGAATCATTAATATTTTTTGGATAGATAGAGTCGAATGGTTTTAATCTTTGTTGTATGGTACATATATGCAGGTTGTTTTTGCTACTCTTTTGGGTCTATTTTTGTAAGATAGTTTTTTGGCTAGTTGCTGGAATGCAAAATTTCTATTATATTTAAATGTTTATTATGTCTTCATCACAAATTCGTAGAGCTCTGTTTATCCAAGAGTTCGAGAGATAGTCAGAGATAATTTAATGTAATGTGATGCAGTGATGCTGTATAAGTGATGAAAAATCCAGGGTTCGAATTCGATTACAATGCAGGTTACGCAATGCTGAAGGAAATAGTGCTCCTAAATATTTTTTCCTTATAGTTATCTATGTTTATTTTTTTGCGTAACCAAATTTAAAGATGCGCAAAGCTAATTAAATTAATGCCTAGAAATTTATCGGTGCTAGTTGGTCTGCAATACATATAGAAACTTAAATTAAAGTCACTCTTCATTCCTTCATTCCAACCTAAGCACATATCACCATCCAAAATGAAATCGTCCGTCGAGTGTCGAGTTTCTTCATTTTGTTGGTTCCAACAAGCCCAATAAGTTATCTAGCAACGACTTACTACATTGTCTGCATACTTTAGTAGTTCCCTATTAGCATAAGTTAATCCCGACGATATTACTAACTTGGAGTCTCACGCAAAGCCTTGTGGACGAAAATTACTACTGTTACCGTTGTAAAAGGGAGCAAGTAATTATATAAGTAATAGATTCTGGGAACAAATATATTTCGTTGAAAACACAGTAAATTCGACAATTAGCAATAATCTTACACTGGTATTCGCATTAAATCCGGAAACATAATTTCCGGAAGCATAATTTCCGGAATTTCAAACTCGGAACGCATAAATTCCGGAATCCATAAAAATCGGAATGCTTATTAATCGGAATGATTAATAATCGGAACGCATTATTTTCGGAAAACCATAAAAAGTAATGTT
>Ga0210040_10003149_pt1 | contig 22522 bp, 19 predicted proteins | sample CryGeyCG12114_NA_FD_185462 | JGI IMG/M metagenome (GOLD analysis project Ga0210040, IMG submission 185462) | Groundwater microbial communities from aquifer - Crystal Geyser CG19_WC_8/21/14_NA (SPAdes) (version 2) | ecosystem: Environmental > Aquatic > Deep subsurface > Groundwater | place: USA...
TTCAATACCTTTGAGGAGCATCAGCATACGGATTCCGGCTGCAATAATTGCCTCGATCCACACTTTTCATTGCCTTTTCAACTCGAGGGCTAGTGATTACATTATTGCCTGCAAGATAATTAAGTTAATCGGCATCGGAAAAATTTAGAGACGTGACATAGCTTAAAGTCTATTTAGTAGAATTCAGTCAGCACATAAAGATATATATTATATTTTTAGAGATAGACGAGCATATATACTTTTCAGGTTTCGAATCAAGTCGGCATTATCGACACCGTGGGATCTCCAAGCCATCGAAAACGTGATACGTTGTTGGGCTAAAATACCGCAGAGAAGTAGACTTTTTGACGAAAACAGCAACAAAAGGACCATTGGTTAATTTTATGGTATTTCTATGAATGAAAAATATCAAAGCTGTTAGAAGTATGATTAGCAAATCAAAGGATTAAAGAAAAGAGTTAAAATCGATCAAGTCATTTTGTTTCACACAAATTGCAAAATACATAGGATTAAAAACGTTTCCACAATTACACTGTTTGAGTTGGAGATACAATTTTCCTTTAAATTATTGAAAAATTCACAAACCCTGTCCAGTTTAGATGTTATCACATTCACTTCATGACTTCATAGGCTAAAACGATTTTATTTACAAAAACTGAAAATATTTTATTTTTCAATTTTCTTTATTTACAATTGGACTATTTGAATTAAACTCCCGCGTTTTACTTACTCTCTATGTCCTTGACAGAATTTCAGAATATAAAAGCGGCCTGAAATACAACTCAATGGTTCTTGCCATGCGGAGCGGATTGCGGATAACTCTGTACGAGATAGAGAAACGCACATGTTCTCGTTCTCTCGCTATGTTGTCGATCGAAGTCGTTAATGGAAGTCGGAATTCGAGAAAGAGCGGCTTGAAATCTTTAATTTGTAAACCTTGAACTTCCTCGAGTTCGAAATTGTTGTATTTTTTGGATAACGTGAAAATAAAGATACGTTAATTGTGTTGTCATTCATTCAAATCAAAATGTGATATTGTAGTTGTTGCCAATTCTAAGTTTTGGTGCTGCGCTATTTCTATAAAAGAAAGTGAATATTTTTCTCTAGGAGCAGAGATATTTAAGAGATTACAATAGCTAGAAAAGATCATCTGGTAAGATATCATAATTGACACAGAAAATACAGGCTAGATAAAATTAACACTCTTTAGACCTGGACCTGACTCTTTTGTTATTCATGATACATTTGACTAACGTTTTTGACTTGTCTTTTTAGATTGCTGCCATTTAATGAAAATGGAAAAACCCCGATTTTCAAACAATGGAGAGTATCTCGCTGTTGCCGGAGGAGATGGTCGACTTCGAATCTGGGAAACGGCCTCTTGTACGGTCAAGCAAGAATTTATTCCTTCGTCTCATCTTTCAGCCACTTGCACCTGCATTGAATGGTCCCCATCGTCTTCGATTTCGTCTTCGCCGGTATACCGCTGATTAACTATTCATTTTGAACCGTGTTAAGACTAACAATTTAGCTAATATGAATTTCTTTTGCATTCAGACGTCCAAGAAGTCGAAGAAAAGTAAAAAATCAATGTCAGTAGAAGAAACTATCGTAATGGGCACTGCAGTTGGCTCATTATTGTTTTATGGGGTAGCCAAGGCTCAGCTTTTGGCTAACACGGAAATTACCCATACTGGAAAGGTAACAGGTTTATCCTGGAGTTCCAATTCACGGCGACTTTATTCTTGCGGGGAAGATGGGTTAATTATTGAATGGGATCCGGAGACTACTTCTGTGCTTAGGTAAATGGTTTTATTGTTTATTGTTAGCATAAAGTTTCATGTCATCAAATCATTTGTTAGACTAATTTTAATCGTTTATTTAGTCAATGGAAAGGGAGCAAAACTGGTTTGAGCGCAATTCAAGTATTGGGAAAAAATATTTTAGCAGCTGGTCAAGGCATTACACTTTGGGACGCGAAAAGCAAAACTGCAATCAAAACATTTACCGGGCATCCTAATTACATCACTCAAATGGAATGTATATCTTTAGACTATTTTGCTTCCATGTGTAACAGTGAGCGTCATCTTCGTATTTGGTAAGTTTGCTGAACAACTTTAATCCTCGTTTGCAAATATGACCTGAAAGCATGTAAAATATTTGATCTTGCGTAAATTCAGGTCAGCTGGCGAAGTGAATTGTGTTGCTAATCTAATCGTCCCTGATATGCCAAAAAACTTCCATCGATCTATGAAGTCTTCAGTGATTGGTGTAGTCACAGATAAAGGCACCCTATTTGTATTCCATCAAAAGCTCAATGGACCCATGAAAAAACCCGTGATCCCTTTGAGCACAATACAAATTTTAGATTCTACTACACAACAGATTATTCCAATCTTAGCTTGTTTTCTCAATGACCACGATGGCATCATCTTGTGCTATGGGTCTTGGTTGAATTTAAAATCAGAAACGTTCCAACAGGACGACCTATTAAGGCAGGATGGCAGTACCGTAGTACTCCAACGTGAATTTCACGAGAAACCTAACAAAAAGAAGGACAAAGTTGCTCGAATGGAAATACCCAACGATGTGAAGCATTTACAACCTGGCGGCGATTGTGACCTATTGGTTGACAAAACAAATATTGGGAAAATTAAAAGGAAATCCAGTCAAGACGACGAAACTAACCAAGATGAACTGCCTATGGAAGAAAGACTGAGCAACTTGACAGTAGAGCAGCCATCTTCAGGAAACATACCGGGTGGAAGAAATCTTGCGCATCTGTTGAGTCAGGTAAGTTATCCTATCCATGTATATTGTCCATATTGTCCACTGAATCATATAGATCCAACAATTCATTTGGAATGTTATGTAACTATATGAAGTAATTTTTAATCTCTCATGAACTATCTTTTACCAGGGTCTCCACAGTAAGGACGTTAGAATACTGCAGTCTGTACTTTCCCGATGGGAAGAAGATATGGTCAGCAACACTGTTAGAAGTCTTCCTGTACAATTGATTATACCTTTGTTGAATGAAATCAAGAGAATGCTAGCTGCTAAAGCTCAAATGTATGTTATCAAAAGTTGTATCTAACCATGATTGGAATAGTTTTCCATTCGTTTTAGTTGTGATTTAAATATTCTGTCCTTATGTTTTTAGGAATCATAGTTTGTTGAAGTGGCTCAAATCTATATTTTATATTCATTCTGGCTATCTGATGTCTTGTCCTTCGACAGAAGAATTGTTGAGCCCTTACATGAGCCTTTTACATACTAGAGAAGTTTTATATCCCCAAATGTGTCAGTTGAAAGGCAAACTGGAATTAATCAAAGGCAACATCGATTCCAAAGAGCATAAGGATGAAACACCAAATGAAGCCCTACTTGTTTACAAAGATGGTAAGCTAAAATTAATTTTTGCCATGTAGTTTATGGCATATTCTATGGTGCCATGAGTATACGATTTATTTTTCATATTTACTTTTTTCTCCAGAATCTACTGATGAAGAAGATGGCGAAGATGATGCCATGATGCCTTCCGAGTCAGAGGACTTTTTGGCGTCAGATGATTTGGGGGTTGATGATGAAGAGGACGAAGACGATGAAAAGAGTGAAGATGGGGATGAAGATTATGACAATGATTCCATTGGGAACCAGTCTACCGAGTCTTCATCCGAGGATGACAAAAAGGCTGCATTGGGAAAAAAACGGGAAAGTGATGACGAAAGTGGCATGGAATGTGATGCTTGAAAATGTTTGACTGTTTTGCTTGTAACTTTTATTATGGGATAGTTTACGTGTGTTCATGTTTTAACAGAAATAAATTGATACTTTATTTCCTGAGTTGAAAGGTTTGGACACAGTTGCATATCAAACAAGGCAAACTATAAAATAAAAATAGCTTTTTGTTAGTTACTGTCTTTATCTTTCTATCGTTACTTGCTATTCAGAAGCCGACCAGTAATGTGGTCACATATGTAAATATATAATGAACTGTTGAAATGGCAAAATTAGGTCTTAAATCGATTAGAATACTCACTCGAGCCATGATTGGTTGGAGTGCCCTGAACGATGCTCTCATATATTTAGTTTCTTTTCGGAAATGGCAAAATCGATAGTGGTGAATAAAGTTATTGGAATGGTTAGTGATCGAAGATAACATAGTCCCGACAATAAGAATGGCGAGCAGAAAACACAGGCCAAATAAGAGCGAGAATAGGAAAACGTAATAGTAACTCCAATCCCAGTACACTATGGTACAGTATAGGCTTAAGGTTGCGCAAACACAACTGAAGAAAAATGTAACCGAAATATTCTTGAACATTCCGCTGTATCCCGTAGCTTCTAGTGTCTGAATTGTCAAGTATTTCATCCTTTGCTTTTTCCCCCACAAAGTGGATGTTTTACGAAACACTGGAAATGTTTTTCTCCATAAGCTGTAAAAAAAACCATTGCTTGATTGTATATTTTGCATGTCATATGAACGCGTCAATAAAATGGAAATGCGAGATTTTTATTCACCTCAAGGAGCCCATCCACAGAGCAACCGTTCCGAAACAAAAGATGGAGAAAAATGTTATGACTAGTGCGACTGCTGCATAATGCAAATGAGAATAGAAAATAACTATTTGTGGAAGAATCTGTGGATACGATACAATCAACACAGATTTTATATCATATTGAATAAAGTAGACCACGATGGAACCAAGTACTCCCATAATCCCTTCCAGGAAACAGATTAAAGATAAAGTTCGGGTTAGCATTACATTTTCTTGGGCGAACTGTTTTTCCTCCATAAATTCTGGTTAAAAAGTGGTATTCAGTTTCATGTAAAAAATTATTTGAAAAAAAGAGTAACTCGAACTATTATTCTTAATATCAACTTACTTTTTACCAGGTAAAGAAATTGGTTGATGAAATCCATGTTATTTTTTTCATTTAATACAAAATAGTATTGGAAAACGGAGGCTAGCAACATCAACAGAATATAATAACCGAATCCAACTACTTCTACAAAGTTTCTGTTTTTTTCTGCATAAATTTTTTGAAATATCGAAACGATTTGAATGGTTCGGAAAATTGTGACCATCCATGTAGTGCAGATGAATTGACAGTATCTATATTTGGTGAGACGTGTGAAAAGCATAGAACTTTTATCCCACTGAAACGGTATGGCTCTGAGTGACGAAGCAAAGCCGAAAGTCCAATTCATTATGCGAACTCCATGATTGGAAAGCATCCTTGTTTACAAAAAGGCAACAATATTGGGATTTTGGAATTATTAGTTCTATTACTTCCTAATGTCGCAGAAAAAATAATGATGGGAAAAACAATTTTATGTCGAATTTAAGAGCACGCAGGTAGGAATTAACCGACTGAACATGGAAACAATTTAAAGCTCCCTCAAATTCATATTTATTGCAAATTATTCGGGTGGGATCAAAACTTATCTAGCATTCACTCAAATTGCCCATAATTGCCCATAATCAATTTTAACGTTAAATATGGATTCGCATTACCCTTCTCATACCCCAAGCAGTAAAATACTGACATACAAAAATATATTATGAATCGAAGAAATGGCAAAATCAGGGTTAAGATTTTTATCAGCGAGGATACGCGATACATAATTGGTTGAGGACTTCTAAATAAACTCTTGAGGTATTTTCTCTTCAATTTATGGTCGCAAGAGAATTGGTAATGACGAAGAAAATACCGAGAACGTTCGCCTACAGCTGAAAAAATTGTTCCGCAAGTCAAGATACCCAACATGAAGCACATTTCGAAAAGAAAGGAAAACGTGAAAATGACCAAATATTTCCAATTCCAGTAAACTATGGACATATAAATGCACAAAGTAGTACACACACAACAAAACGAAAAAATGTAAGTGAGGGTTAAATAAATTCCGTTATGTGCAGTGGCCTCTAACGTTTGGACAGCCAAGTATTCCATTCTCTGTTTTACAGCCCCCAGAATCGGTGCTTTCCCAAATCTGGGGAACCTAGTCGTCAGCTGACTATATTTTGCATAAAAATCATTATCTCATTTACATGCATTTAGTATGGTAGGTGAGTTATTTTATATTTTGATCGAACCTTAGCCTTGCTATCCATAGCGCCATTGATCCCAGACTGACTATATAGTTACTAATGATACTAGCAAACTCAAACATATCATATGGAAGTGTGAATATAAGATTAAAATATGAGTCAAAATCATTAGCAAAGGGTTTCCTTCCACCGTTTCATCGTGATATATATACAATGAAATTAGTTTTCACAGTTTCAGGCCAAAGAAAAATACCAAATATTGTGGGTATCGCCATCATCACTTGCATAGCGCATAGTAGATAGCATAGATTGGTGAGAATCACGCTCTCTTTTGATTGATATCCATCTTTCTCACCTAAGAACAAATGTGCAGCATGTTATCTAGCACTCATACTCATATATTAAACTTTGCAGGGATTAATCGTAAATATGAACGACCAACCTTTTTTGTTGACCAATAAAATGAACTGGTTGATAAAATCCATATTTTCCTTCTGGTATATTATGAAAGAGTATTGAAATATTGATACTAAAATATGAGTACAATCAAGTAGCCATATGATGGTGCAATTTCATTGAGGCTCCTTTCACTGATGTGCATATTTCGAACTTTGAAAATGAGCCGAAAAAATTGTACCAAACGGTACAAAATGATAACGAGGCAACTAAGTACAAAATTAAACCGTCCAAGAACTGTTAAACGGCGTAAACGTAAACACTTTTGGTCCCAATAGTAGGGAGTAATTTTGTAATCTGAACAGATACAAAAAATGGATGTTAGCATCCGAAACCCACCCTTAGTTAGCATAGAAATGCGATTGAATAGAGATATATGAAAGAAAGACAAAAAATTTTTCGGTGATTTGATTCGATGTGATCTAATATAAACATTTGTTGCTACTGTCGATGGAGAGCAAGTTCACATAAAAAAATATAACTGCAATCATATGAAAATTTGGAAATAAGTTAGAAATGTTAAGGTAAAATATAATTGATAAATTGTCATGTATAGTACACAACCATACTTGCTAAGTTGGTTTAGCAACAATTTAGAAATGGAAATGTACGCTGTCCCTCATTGTCCCGTCATCGTTTTGTTATTTGTAAATGACTTGTAAATTGTAAAATTATTATAGAAAAAAGTACTCTTACTTGCTTGAAAAAATACACATGAGAATTTTGAAATAAGTTAAAAATGTCAAAGAAAGATATGATCGATAATTGTCGTAAGAGTACACAAGAAACTTAAGTGTCCTCGAGTTGTCGGGCTTCACTTCACCCAAATAAAAAATAGTCCACTTTTATTCAATTCACATTTACAGGATGACATTACTTTTCTTCTATTATCTTGTGCGCTCAATATAGTAAACAAACGTCAAATTTTGTTGTCTACATAAATTTAGAGTTTTTATCTAAATTATACATATTGCAAATGTTAAAGAATCGAAAATATTTGGAAACTGATCTTCATATTATCTATCTTGTATGTTAGATTGGATTTCTAAGAGTGAAAATGTGTAAGGATTACCTAAAGTGGCTCTTTTGGATCATTCTCTGCAAGTTCACTATCTCACAGAGCGGAATGGAAAGAAAACTGAACCTGAATATCCATTCTTTAGGGAAAAGCGGCTGCACTCCCCATCTAGTTCACTTCCAAAAAACATCATCAGCAGTACTAGATTATCTGGTTCAAGACATTCCAATACAAGTCAGTTTTGTTCACCAACTTTGTCCTGGTTCATTTTCTCAATCCGCCAAATGCATTGCTAATCATGCAAAAATGAAAACAAAATTTTTGAAATGTTTTCCACATCGATTTTCATATCGCTGCTGCTGTCATGCATTTCTTCTCTTATGGCCGGATCTAGAATCAAATGACGAACTTTTAAGCACTTTAAGATATTTGGGCCAATTTTCTCGCATCTCTACCAAGGAATATATTTATAATCGCGTTGTGTTTCCTGTATCGTATTTGGGGGAAATGTACTTCATTTTCTTTCTGAACTTTGCTACCACAAATATAGATAAAATTCAAAATATCTTAACCATACCTGATCAAACATTCTTAAAGGATTTAACAACCGGATTGACACTTGGATGGAGACTTCACAAAACATTCAAGAAATATGCAATACGTTTTCAATCGTTGGGAAATGAGCTATTAAGTAGACCAGTACTAGACAATTTTTTGTCACGGCGTGATCGAATCAAGGAAGTTCAACTTTATGATGACGAAATCCCAATAGAAGATGGATTTAATAGTAAGCCATTAAAAGGCTTGTACTTTGAATTTAACCGCCAGAAGTCCTTTGTATTCTCCTCTCTGATACTATCGCGCATGCCAAACATAACAATTCGAAAACTAAAAGGAGTCGCCCAAATGTTCCAAAATCACAAATGGTATCTTGTCTTGAGATTTACATCATTTGAAGAGCGAAATTCTTTGGAAATCAACAAAGATGAAGATTTTTTCAGTCCACGAGGAATTGGACGAATAAAAGGGGCGTTGATTTTTCGTGAACGAGCCTATTACAACTTTTTAACGTGTGATGGAGCTCAAGAGCATCTTAGTTTATACTGGATGTTAGTACCTTTTGATTGTGCAACGTGGATCTTTTTATGCATTGGCATTTTCTTGTTAGTTTTGAGTTTCAACATTTTATTCAAATCTTTTAGAGAAAATTTTACTCTCTTAGTTTATGGATATTTGCTTGAGCAACCGTATGAAATCAAACGTTTGCTTATAGCAAATACCAGCTTTCGGGTTGTCCTCGGACCATTTCTAATGTCTATAATTATTATCACAAACTGCTACAAAGGTATATTTGTAACGGACCTCACAGCTCCTAGAGTTTTTTCTGGAATAAATTCATTAGATGAGTTGTCTACGAAAAATTTCACAATATATTCGAACCCAAAAGTAGAAAAGCGTATGCTATTGTTTTATGTGAAAGTCAACTTTTTTGGAACAAAGTATGTTTCAAGTCTTTATGCGGATACTTTCGAGAGTCGTCGTGCAACCATAGGCATGACATGGGAAAATGAAACTATATTCGATAGTTTTGAACGCAATCCCGGATGGAAAAATAGTTTCATTAAATTCCCATATTCAGAATTAATTCTAAAGCGGATAATTAAAAAAGTTGATGATGCAATAGTTAGGACTGGTGTCCTTTTGACAAAATTTCTGGGCGTAACAGTTGGTTTCCCCCATGTTAGTTTTCAAAAGAAAATTTCCGAATGCAAGAAAACGGCTTTTCTTGATTTAAACAGCCAACTACATAGATTTTATAGGCCTAAAAAGTGGAAAAATTTGGTGCCAAAGCGGATGCTGTATCATGGTAAACAGCCAGGCAGAGGCCTATCAAAGCTAAAATTGATCGAATTTTTTGGGGGTTTTGTTCATTTGATTGACTTTTTGAGAAAGGAATTGAATGTTTACATCCAGTCGGGGATATATGAGCAGTGGGAAAAGTATTTAACCAAATCAACTCAAAATAATTTGTTCAGGAATGAATTAGCAAAACCATTTTTAAAAGGACATCAACGTTCGCTAAATTTTCAAAATTCACAAATTCTTGGTGTATTTTGGATTTATTTGTCAAGTTGTTCAATATGCTCTATTGTTTTTATTTGTGAACTAGCCGCTAATGCTGTTTGCATACATTTTTTTCAGCTGGTTAAACTCTTGGGGAAAATAACACATAAGTCTCGTTAAGAATAAACTAGTTGTTTAAAGGAATAATAATTTTATTTTTTGTTCCAATCCCGATCGTTCAAATAAAGATACATATAGTTACAAGTACAAGCGCAAATACCAACGGTAAGTGTTAAGCTAAAGTTGGTGCAAATAGTTTTCAGGAATTTCCAGCATAAAAAACATAATTTTTCTCAAGTATTACTTGAAAACCTGTCATGTTGTCCAGAAATAAAAAATGCAGTTATGTAAAAATGCGAATGCCATGTGTCTGCTAACTTGTCTTTTATGAATTGTGTTTCTTCCAACCAACTAACAATCTGACACAACAAGCTGTCATTTAAGTTCTTGAAATTATCAAAATTGTCTTGTTTAAGTATTACTGACATTGATTGTCGTCTAACAAATATTTAATATCATTGTGTGTATTTTCCCATGTTTTTAACAATGAGTTTCATATTTTTATTTTGGATGACACTATCATCTCAATGCCTTGCTGCAAGTGACTCAATCCCAATCTCTCAACTTCAAACTGTATTAAAAGATAATGTGTTTTCTCTTGGAAAAAGTGGATGTGTTCCACACTTGGTTTATTTTTCCAAATCTTTTCGTGAATTAAATGACATTCAAATGTTCTTAAGTGTCCCAGTTCAAATAACATATGTTTCTACATTCTGCCAACTCCCAGATATTAGGGATCGACAGTCCTGCATGAAAAGTTTTAAACAAAAAAAATCAAAATTTGTCAGATGTATTTCTCGACGGTTTTCCCACCCTTGTTGCTGTCACGCATTTCTTTTCCTATGGCCAGAAATCTTGCCAAAAGTTGAAACTATTGAACTAGATCTTGCGTTGGATTATTTGGGCCATTATTCTCGAGTTTCATCTCAAGAATTTGCTTACTCATCAGTCCTTTTTCCTGTCTCGTATATTGGTGAAATGTTCTTTATTCTAATCGTTGACATTCTTCAAGTTAGCTTCTCAAAAATCCGAAAAAAGAGTAACATTCCTGACCAAACATTTATTTATGATTTACGCAAAATGTTGACCTTAGGCTCGCGTTCATCTAGATGGCGACATCGAATGTCATTCACAAACTTGGGGAAGCAACCAGTTGTAACTGCAGGTTTCCTGACCAAGTTTTTAGTTCGCAAAGATCGAGTTTCTAAAATTCACTTATTTGACGATGATGAATTTATTCCAAAAGGATTCAAAAGCAAAGCAATCTATGATTTACATTTTGGATATTACGATTACCGTCCCAAATCCTTAGTATTTTGCTCTTTGATTGCATCGCGCATGCCCAATATCACTATTTATGGACTCACTGGAGCTGCGGAAATGTATCAAACCAAAAAAAGACTCTTGGTACTCAGATTCACAACCTTGGCCGAAAGAAATTTGCTGTCAAAAAGAAATGACGAGTACTATACTCCTCGTGGTGTTGAAAGGTTGAAAGGTGCTTTAATTTTTAGGGAACGACCTGTTTTCAACTTCATTACTTGCGCTGGTGCTGCACAACATTTAAGTTTTGATTGGATACTTACGCCATTTGATTCTATTGCTTGGGTAGTTGGTGCTTGTATTTTTATAACTTTAATTGTCATCATGAGAGTCATGTTTCCTGATTTTCACGAATGTTTTAGCATCCTTGTTTGGGGATTTTTACTTGAGCAGCCATATGTTATTACAAAGAAATTATTATTGTCTGTTAGTTTTAAGCAGATCGTGGGACCTTTCATGTTATCAACTATTATTCTAACAAATTACTACAAAGGAATTTTTGTGACCGATCTTACTGCCCCGAGAAAGTTGTCAGGTATAATTTCATTAGAGGAACTTGCGAAAAGAAACTATACCATATACACGAGACCAAAATTAAGGGATCAAACATTATTCGCGTACACAAAGGTGGAACTGTTTGGCGCAAAATATATTTGGACAAGTAGAGCAGAAAACACAGCAGCAGTTCGTGATGAAATTCGAATGCCAGATAAAAATGAAACCTATTCTGAGCTACTGGACAAAAATTGGAGCTGGAGGGTGTATTTTAGAAAATTTCCTTATTCCGAACTAATTTTTCAACGGGCAGTAAGAGATATTAATGATAAAATTGTGGAAACGGGATTTCTAATCACAAAGAATTTAAAAGTCCCTAAGGGGTATCCTCATGTCAGCATTCAGGAAAGAATTGCAAGCTGTGATAAAACTGCCTTTATTGATTTGGAGAGTAGTCTTCACAGATTTTACAGGCCAAAATATTGGAAAAATATTCAACCTTTGAAACAAATATATCATGGCAAAGATGATTCATCCACTGGTTTGTCAACAATCAAAGTAATTGAAATTTTTGGTGGTTTTGTACGCATCATTAATTTTCTAAGGGATGATTTAGCTTGCCTAATCCACTCTGGAATTTATGACCGATGGGAAAGATTCATGACAAAATCTGTAAGAAATAATTTATTCAGAGAGCATTTGCAGCAACCATTTTTAAGAGGAAAGTACAGTGCTGTCAATCTGAAAAATTCGCAAATTCTCAGTGTTTTTTGGATATTTTTTTCCTGCTGTGGGGCTAGTTTAGTCATGTTTCTAGCTGAAATAATACTGAAGTTATTAATCGAAGGCAAACGATTTAGATAGCACATCTTACCAAGCACATTAGTTTGTTACTAATGATGTTTGCAAATGGAAATATATTGGTCCCTTCACTTACAAAAGCAACACAAAGAAAATAAATAAAAGTAAATTTTACTTCATGTAAACCAGTGTATCATAATTTATGGCTTTATTCACTTCAAAAAGTTTGTCGTTTCAATAGTTTTTTCGTTCATAACAATATCATTCATATACGTTACTTTCAGTACGGTTAAAAAATGTAAATCATTCATCACTTGCATACAAAGTTTATTGTACAAAAAGGACGGTCTCGTTTAACCCCGAAGATTCCGTTTAATTCTATTACGATGACAGTCACTCACATATTCAACAGATGCTTCTGTAGTAGTGATTTCACAACAAAAACATGTGTAAGTTCCAACATATTTTGACTATGTAAGCGTTAGAGTTTAATTTTTCATATATTTATGATATAAGAGCAAAATAACTACAAGAAGGGTTGATATGCTTACGATTCTTCAGGTTTAGCATGACCATTAGATTCCAGATCGTAATTCTGCAACAACAAATTCGGTATTCACATTATTGAATTTAATTTACAGTACTCTTCATTACTTACAATATGCTACTCTCTATTCAGTCCATTCACCTTAAAACTTGGATTATCATAAGATGATTCAGACTTTCTATCACTGATGGGAGCCTTCCCTTCATTTTGCTTCTTAATTAGAACCATGAGTAAAACAACAATGCCTAAAACGGACAATGCGGCAACTATGGCTAATGCTACTAAGGCGCCATAGTAGCTAGTAGTTTCGGGAATAACTGGGCCATGTGACGCTCTAGGGCCCTTCTCCAATTTACCTGAAAATGTAACAAAATAATTAGGCGATGGAGGTAATGTTAATGTTGCATAGTAGGATTAGGATTACATAACATGTGTTCCATTGGCTATTAATGTTTTACCTTGCTCTGATTTTTCAGGCATTGGTAGATGACCTGCTTTCGTTACAATGTCAATTACATTGGATCTTATTTTTTTTCCATTTGACATGAAAGCTTCTAACCAAATAGTATATCTGTAAAAAGATAATTCGAAGCATGAACAAAATGTAAACGCTAAATCCACCGTTCAATTGTAACCATAATAGCTGTATATTATAATTACCTTGTTCCTGGTTTCAAATCAGTTAATGTTGCTTTCTTATTTGAATCCCTCTTGGGCACTTTAAAATAACTTTTCTGCTCTTTCTGAGCATCACTTTGAAAGATCACTTGATAAATATTAACATATTTATCCTCGGGATGAGGAACGCCATTTACAACAAGTTCAGCTGTAGTTTCCTTTATAGTTCCAGGGGTTAATTCAATATTGAAACGATATGCATCATCTTCTTGTGAAGTTTTGATAAAAATTGGTTTCTCTGATTTCAATGTTGTTGACTGATTTGAGTCATATGGAATAAAAAGTAGATTGATTTCGTAATCCTTGTTAGGTTTCAGGTCAGTCAACTCATATTCCAGGACAGATCGGTGAATTAATGGCGTCGTAGCATAAATCTATCCAATGCAAAATCGATTAACATTCCATGCATCTCGCAATTTATCTCGCACACTGTGAGAGCCGAAAGCTAAATGCTTGTTTATGCTTACCTTATCCTCATTGCCTTTGTAGGCAATTTGAACGCCATCTATGAGTGAGCTCTCTGTTTCTGTGAATTTTCGCCATGTGAGCTTCACAGAATGACTTGTGGTCTGTCCAAGCTGCAATTCCGGGTCTACTAAAATCTCTGGAGGTAAAGTTGTGGTTGGAATTCCTGTTATAGTTTAAACAATAACCAATTAAAACGGAGAATTTCGTGGAACTGAAACTGAATAGTGGGATGCTTACTGGATGGAGGAGTGTGAACTAGCAAGATGTCACTTGAGGGATGAAAATCAGCCAGCACATTTACTTTGATCAAAATATGGTAGTCTGTGTCAGGAATCAGAGACGAGAGGAATAACTGTAGATGTGAGTTGTCAATCAAATCTTCAGCTTGTTGGAATACCTTGCTCTGCCACTGTGCCGGGTTTGGCTTCCGTCTAAAACATTTATTGGCAACGGATAAAAATAGACATGAAAATATTGTATCAATTGTGAGTTATAGTGAGCAAATTATTTTCTTCTCCAGTAAATAATATTTTGAATCACCAGTATCAAAATATTTATGATTGGAGTAATAGACCTGTGTTAAAGAACTCACCTAAATTCATGAGAATACAAAACTTCCACATGGCCGCGAAGGCCAACAAGTACAGGAGATACAGTGAAATCAATTTGTAGGGTTGAATCATTCAATGCCAGTATTCTTACGTTAGACACTTTCGTAGCTGCAAGTGAAAAATAAAACACTTAAATATCCCATCTTTATGACATTAAATCCTACAAGATAATTTACAACAAACTATTCTTACGATCACTAGCACCGCCATGAACACCAGGCCTATGATGTGGGGGTCTTTGTTGACGAAACGGACCATGTCCTCTAAAGGGAGGTCCGTGGGCACCTAATTTTGGTCAAAAGTAAGTAATTAGCTTATGACAAGAGCACATTTTATGCAGAAAATCTCTAATCACTGAAAATGTCTAGACTTGTCACTATTGAATCAAACCATAACTTGTAAGTGGCGAATTAAATCAATGTCATGTTAGCGTCTGCGCAGTCTGCAGCTTTGCTTACAGAACAAAGAAACGCATATTGCGCAAGTGTAACTGTTGTTGCTTGACGCCATGCCAAATCGTCAAAAATCTTGCATCTTTTCATCAAAATTATGCTAACATGTAACATGCACTACGTATATTTAAATGTCAGTACAGGTCAGTATAGGCTCAGTCAGTTTACTTTACGTCTCGTTTGTAATGGTAATAATACTTCACAACTTTATCATCTGAATCACACTATTAAATAGTTCATTAAATCAAATCAGTCAGTCATAATTAAAACAAACTTCACAACAAAACTATACTACTACCGGTAAGTTCTAACTAACTAGAAAATTTTAAAACGAATAGAAGCGTACTAACCACAACAAAGTGTTTACTTCACAGAATTTTGAAAAATGTCAACCAAGCTCACTAAATGCTCCATTCTAACAGTGACTATCACGTAAGTTTTTTTAATTGTCAACCAAGCTCAAAAATGTCCAACAGTAATTGAATGCCGAAGTCTTTTTAATCAATCACTACCACAGTACCTGAGGGAGGAAAGCGAGGCGGATAAGGAGGAGAATGATGACTTCCAGGGACAGGTTGTTGTAAAACTGCATTTGGTTGCAAAGACGGATGTTGTTGTCTATGGCCATTATTGGGACGAGGTCGTCCATGAGGCAAACCTGCGCCGATCGGTCGTAACTGAGCAGTTGGAGGAATCAGTAAAACAAAACTTCCATCTTCAGCTTCCCCTACAAATTTGGCTCCGACTTCTCTCTCCAGTTGTTGCACTTGCTGCGGAGTCTGCACATGAATGTACGCCCCAGGTGGAGCAATTACGCCTTCTTGAGCCTCTTCACTTCCCGTCAAATGGTGAAGCAAATGCTCAATCGTTTCAGGTGTGATTTTATTCAAAGGGACAATGCTAGGCAAATTGCCAACAGAGGGTGGAATAAATTGATCTACAGCTTGGTCGTGTTCGTGCATATTTTCATGGGGACGTTGATGATGGTGAGGGGCTTGTGCACTATTGAGATCTACACTAGTCCTATTATGGCTGCTGGAAGTAGTGGTAGCAATTGGGAGAGTTCTGTTATGGCTTACAAGCACATCTGAGCCATCTACGCATATAAATAAGATAGAGAAAATTCAATAGGCGACAATTCTACAATTATGTACCCAAATAAGTCTATCGGCTAAAATGCTCTGTATTTCAGTCATGCAGTCAGCAAGTATTTCTTTTCTACAATTGTCCATCATGTCCATATTTTGCATTGGCATCAAAACTATTCTCATTATTATGGGCTTACAGTGAATTTGAATGCAATATTAGAATAAATTGTAAGAGAAATTCCAGAAAAACTTACTTTGATTATTATTGTCTGCTACAAAGCCCGGAGGACATGCCCACATGAAACAGCAATGATTATCTCGATGAGGAACTGCAGTTGCAATTTCTGCAGGACACGGCAAATCTCGTGGAGGCTCTGTGCCCATTGGAGGACAAACACTGTGACAGGTAATATTTCCATATTCACAATAGCATCGTTTATCACAACCAGTGATTTCTTCAGGTATTTCATCAAAATTTCTAAACTCTTTGCCACTCTCAATTGTGCAACTGGATCGCTCCACACATTTGATGTCTGGGCAACAAGTTGGCGGTTTCTTTTCAAAACCTTCCATATCAGGTTCCCATTTCAAACAGTCTGGATCCAGCAAATCCATGCCATCAGTTGGACATTCAATTGGCACACATTGGATTTCCCCACCAGTGCCACAAGCACAGTAGTGATCACAACCATCATAAAATGTTTCTCCGAATGAATAATTTTTCCCATCCCGTTCGCACATAGGACCTTCCCCTTGGTGGTCATGATCGTATTCCATAGAAGAACCCACGTTTTCTAAACTATAAGAATAATCTCCATTGGAATCGGATGCTTCATGGGAGATCATTCCCTTCATTTCCGTTTTAGGTTTGGTGTACCCAGACGCAATTTTTGATTCTTTTCCCCCAATTTTTCCTTTGAAGTAGTATTCTTTTCCAGCTTCAAGTTTTGGTACAGTGATATGCTGCTCTAAATTGTTATTCTTCACTTCAAATCCGTAGTCAGACCATGTATGCATATCTTTGCTGTACAAGATAGTCGCCGTTTTCCCCATAGCTGGTTCAGAAAACCAGACTGTGACCATCATTGACGTTTGGTTCACCGGCATGACCATAGTGATAGTGACTTCAACCGGCATTTCCTTTTTCTCCATTGAAGTGTCCATAGAGCGGCTCTCCAAAGATTCTTTAGAGTCTTTGATCTTGTCAATATCCTCTGGATTCTCAACAGGTTGTAAACCTCCATCTTTCATCACATCGGATACTTGGGCTGTCATATTGCTTCCACAAAGTGTCACTGTACAGCAATTGTCTGTTGGATCTGGTAGCGTGATGCAGTTTTCGTTTTCTTTTGGTGGTATGGTTGTAGGTGGACATCTGAGAAAAAATAATAACCATTATACTAATATAACCATTATAAAACTTTTTACTAAAACGCTCATTTTCTGACATGACATTCTCCAAGCTTTTAATTTATCTCCTTGTTTTCTTTATAATTAGTGTGTTATTTATTTATTTCAGACATACATAATGTGCATGCAAACATTTTGCATAGCTTGCGAAATTTACTGCAAATTGCATTCCTTATGAGGAAGGAAAAAACAGTTGAGTGGCTCCAGAGAATGAAGCTTCCATATTCGAAGCCTATTGTTATAAGATCATTAATATCATTTCCTGTGTCTGTATATCATACCTGGGTTGGCAAGTGACATCACCATTGGTGAAACACACGCACTGCTGAGTACAACCATCATAAAAGTTTTCGTTGGGCATATAAGTCTTGTTTTTGTACACGCAACCGTCTTCAGGAACGTCAATTTTTTGCAAGTCAACTCCTCCATTCTTTGTGCTGTTCTCCCCTTTGCAAACTAACGTCTCACAGCATTCTGGATCCGATGAATCTTTTTCTACAACACAGTCAGCAGGAATTTTTTCTTCTTCATCTCGCCTGTACGTACATCTAGGCTGTTGTTTCCAAAGTCGTAAAATATATAATTAACAAAAGCTACGTGGGATCGCCAAACAGAAAAAAAGCACAGGTATGGTTTGACAATTAACTTACATGACAAAGAAATTCTCCAGAAGTCCCACAGACACATTTGAAATTGCAGCCGTCAAGATGCTCTTCTCCGAACTGAAATGTTTTATTGTTGAAAATACAGCTTTCTGGCATTTTAGCAGGTATGTCTGGCATCATGGTTTGGGAAGCAAAAGGCAGGTCCATACTTTCCTTTGAAGACGAATCAGTCACTAAAAATTGAAATATGGTAAGATACAAATAAGTCTTTTATATTTTGTAACCGGTTTTTTGCTAACGATCAAAAGAAAAAAGATCATAATACTATAATTACAACCCTCAGTCCTAATGATACAATTCATGCAAATTATTTCCATGATGCCAAATATTTTACAAACTAAAAAATTTACTATCTTCACAATAATCAGCATGAAATTGCTTGCAAATTCGCAGAAAAAATCCATACTTATAAAATCTCTGATAACAGAAATCGAGAAAAAACCAAAGCACGACTTCAAGCTATTTTATGATACGTTAGTAAAAAAATGTATATTCACATTCACCTTTCCAGTTTATCAAACTTACTTATTGCTTTTGTCTTTATTCAACAAGGTTGATCAAAAGTTCTTTGTTTTCTGCATCCTGTTACAGTAAACCCCATAAATAAACTTTTCAACACAAAAAATACCAGCCACTAAATTAATTTATCTAACATGACAGTCAGTTGCCCCTACTCTTTCTAAACTAGAATTTTGAAATTTTCATCGCGCAAATAAATAGCATGTAGATTCTAACGAATCTACAAATTAAATATTCAAGGTTGCATTCCTTGAACTCGTAAAGCACATACAAAGAGATACCCAAATCAAGGTGGTAGAATAAGAGAACTTATTCTACCACCTTGTACCCAAATGACATCACCATAAGTTCAACAGATTACACCCCCTACATAAATTGTTTTTCCACAAAAAAATAGACTTACTGGGCTGACATCCTTGAGAACTGTCATATGGATCGCCAATAAATCCGTCATTACACACGCATAAAGTTTGGTTCACCTGACGTTCACTATCTTCATAAGATCCAGGTGGTCCAAAACAATGAGCATTTTCACCACATTTCACATTCTTACATGCTTCTGGAAGTACGGACAGTTCTGAAACAAAAACAATGCAATCATCGTCCAATTTAGACCACAACAGATATAGTAGGTCAAATAAATACTAATACTCAGTTTTAAAACACAACACAATACACTACTACCCCTATAATCTAATACTCTACATCTGCATATATAATTTCAGACGTTTGTTTTCAATCACAAAGTACACGACGCATTCAATAGACCATATCGTGATACAAGCGCCACAATGAATCTTCTTTCCCATCCATCTTATTATTGAAACACACCCACCCACAGTTTCAACAATAAACAACAAATGGACAGCCAAATATGCCTGCCAATCTCTAAACTCAATCCATTTCGAAACCTTCAAACAATGGGACATGGGAGAAACGAAGCCATGTATGAACTTTTATATCACCTTATAGTACATTTAAAATGTGAGCAACATAAAACGACGATGAGCATGTCAAAATAGAAAGTATATTAGATCCTTAAATAGGTTTTATGCTCATACATCCTAACTAACTAACTCTGTCATTCTTTCTGATTGCGTGCATTTAACTTTGGAATTTCAAGACCAACCTATAGGACATAATGCAGTTTCGTTCTCGACTATGCGACTAAAGTACCATATGAATCCCATGAAATATTACTGCCAATTAGAAAGCCAATAAACTTGAGAGTGTAATCAACTTAATATTATTATTATTACCTCTGGCTCCAGAAGATCCCCTAGCACAGGCAACCATTACACAGCATTCATCCATAGGCTCTTCATAACACAAATCATCGTGTTCAAAGGACCCCATGGGAAACAATGGAATGCTGCATCGCTCCATGCAAGCCATTTGACCATTTCGCATGCACTCACATTTCGCTTTACATCCCTCATACACGATATGGCCCACTGGATAAGTGGTATCGTTATGTGTACAAGTGTCCAAAGTTTTGTCTACCATCAAAACTTTTTTCTTTTCGGTTTCCACATTTTCCATGGAAGACGGCTCCATTGTAGTCATCATAACTTGTTCAAAATTTATTTCTTCATTTTCTTCTGCAAAACGATAAAACAGCCATGTGAGGAAGTGCAAGCCATAGGATACGAAAAACTGCAGGTATACGATACTATACATGCTGATTATGCTGCGTAATAATTTTTAACATACAAATTGTTCGCCAAGTAGTTACCACTATTAGGAAACGCACAGCCAAATCTAATGGGGTAAGACTGACTTACTGACTGAATGTGTGAAGCTAAAGAGTTACGACAACAATCAACTAACTAACTGCAAGTAAATGAACTGTATCAACGGGTGGTAAACTTTTCATTCATTTTCACACTGCCGTGGGACCCACTGAGAAAATAATAACTTGAGGAAGCTATTGTAGACAAAACATGGAAATGTATATTTTGCATATTAGTAAACAGTTTGTAAAATGCAGTGCATGCATTTTTGCAACCGTGCTGTGGTCATGGTTGTTACTATCGCCCAATCATTCACTACAATACAGAGAACAGAGTAAAAAAAGCTTTTTAAAACTCACTACAATCAGTCAGTGAGATTCTCAAACTTCAGCCCTTCATCACGCTTTTTGCCATCAAATCATCATCATTCAACTAACTAACTAACTCCTTAAGAATACAAAGTGGCAAATCTTACTTGGGTTTACAATTATACAAAACTGTATTCATGAACTGACAATTTAATTAGTGGGACAAAACCACAATAGTTTGTATGCGTTTTACATACAACTCATTTAACGGAGACACTCACTAACTCTGTATTAAAATTTTCCATACAAAATAAATAACCAGCTTTCATTTCTTCAATAATCATCCTCACCTTTGCAATTATATTAAGAATGTAAAAAAATAACGATCAAATGATCATCATGCTTATTATTACCTTTCTCTTTCCCCAATTCTTCAGTCATAAACAGAATTGATGGATAAACCTTATCCCCGGCTTTGTATTTCAATGTGTACGAAGTGTTCGCTTTCAAATCCGATAATGTGATGGTATTCAGTCCTGCTGGGATTTCGTGATTCTTCCACAACAACATTTCAGAAGCATCATCCTTTTCTTTACTCAGTTCAGAAGTCAACGCAATTGACAAAATAGCCCGGTCTTCACTTTTAGGCAATTTTATCACCGCAGAATGGTCCGTTTGACTCAATACATTCATTACCATCGTCAAGTCTTCATCTTCCTTTTTCTCGTCTACCACATCCTTGATGGATACTTCTTTTTCTTGCTGCACTTTAGGTTTAACAGAAGTTTTTGCAATCTTTTTCTCATTCTTTTGCTTGCTCCCACTTTGCTTTTTCTCCTCAATGGATAAATCATTGCTCAGTTTAAAATTACGGCCATCCTTGGCATTCACAGGCATTTCACTTTGGCAAGCTTCAGGTACACAACATCCATCAAAAGTTGTGTCATTTGCAATAAGATTTTTGCAAAGGTCAGTCATTGCTCCGTCTATGGTAGACATAGGCATAAACCCGTAACGACATTCGGGCTCATGAGGACCAGAAACTTTTTCACAAGTCAGTTGACCCGTGTCTTGACATTGACAACGTTCCGTGCATTTTTTTGTGTACACCCGTTCTCCAATAGTCACTTGGCGTCCATCACTTTCACAACTCAGGTCTGCAAAAAAATTAAAAATTAACTAAAGTCCAATACTAATAAATTTTAATGCAAAGAAACTCTAAAGCATGAAAATTTTGATCATCATCAACTCAGATAGGCAATCATTTGTTGTTAATAACCATATTTAGCAACAGAACTAACGGCAATACTACTCCTGTGACTTCTCCTAATCATTGACCAAACCTGAACAAAGCCTCTGCTTTTGATAAACAGCATGACAAGCCACGATTTGTGCTATAAACGATTCGCTGAAAAGATGGCTAATGAATTTCCCAAAGTGATAAGTAAGTGCTTGCAGTAGAAACGCATGATTGAGTTATGATCAAAAGATGAGGACTTGAGGCACGTTTCGATTCACCAAAGTGTAAAAAGCTACTCTTTGAGCACAGTCGTATTAATACAGTGCGAACGTAATTATTACAGCAATAACAACGTGGTTCACCAAAATTACTTTTACGGCTTGTATACATACGTACACAACGTACATACACTTGTACTTAAAATCTAAAGCGTTCCTTCTAACGAAGATGACAAGATAAATAAACAGTGC
>Ga0210040_10003150_pt1 | contig 22521 bp, 21 predicted proteins | sample CryGeyCG12114_NA_FD_185462 | JGI IMG/M metagenome (GOLD analysis project Ga0210040, IMG submission 185462) | Groundwater microbial communities from aquifer - Crystal Geyser CG19_WC_8/21/14_NA (SPAdes) (version 2) | ecosystem: Environmental > Aquatic > Deep subsurface > Groundwater | place: USA...
GTCTGCTCCAAGAACTTCAGCGCCAGCGTGGCACTGCGCTCCTCGTTGTTGGAGCGGCGGGCACTGTACACGGCATCATGAAACCAGATAGCCAGCTGCACCACCGCGGGGTCTTGCAGGGTAGGGGCATGGCGTTCGGCGGCGTCCAGCAGCATCCGCACGTGGTGCAGGGTGTGGTAGTGACGGTCGGAAGCGGAGTAGGCGGCGTTGAGCTGCTCATACGCCGCGGCCCGGGCCGCCTCATCGGGTAGCATGGGTGCCGTCAGCTGGTGCCAACGGTTGGATAAGGTAGAATTCGTCACATCAATCAGCTTCAGCAGGAAGTCTACTTTCTACAAAAAATGATGCCTGATTAGTTCTTAGTAGCTACTCCGTACGGATTTAGCTTCTTTTTTTCCAAGAATCTATCGGGTGTAGTGAGCGGCGTGAAGCCAAACTGCTGATACAGGCCATGCGCATCTACGGTAGCCAGCATGTGCCGGCGCTGATCTTTCAGCTCCGGGTGCGCCCACACCACCTCCATCAGCCACTTCGAAAGGCCCCTGCCCCTGAACTCGGGTAGCACGAATACGTCGCAAAGCCAGGCAAACGTAGCCCTATCCGTTATGACACGCGCAAAGCCCACCTGTTGGCCATCGGGCGCAAACAACCCGAAATTCAGCGAGTTGGCAATGGCGCGCTCCAGGATTTCCAACGGCATATTTGTGGCCCAGTACGAGTCTTCGGCTAGGTAGCGGTGAATGGCGGCTATGTCCAGCTCGGCCGGGTTGGTGCCGATGCGGAAACCGTCGGGGTTGGTTTGGGAGTGCATGGGGGTAGGACTCGGGTTAGTTGCTGATAATGACGTCCTCTGGTAAACCGCTCACCTATTGAAACAGCGGCGGGTGCTTCTCGTCGAAGTCCGTAGCGTCTTGGTAGGCTTTCACCAGGGCCAGCAGCTTGCCTTCTTCGTAGAGCTGGCCAGTGAAGGTGATGGTGCTGGGTAGGCCGCTGGTGCGAAAGCCGTTGGGTACAGCCACAGCCGGGTGGCCGGTGAGGTTGGTGATGGTAAGGCTGGCGCTGCTGGTAGGGGCCAGGTAGAGGTCCAGGCCTTGCAGCTTCTGGTCCATGGCCTCAATCAGCAGGGTGCGGGCGCGCTGGGCCTGCACATACTCCACGGCCGGCACAAAGCGCGACGAGCGGAACGTATTGGGCCAAGCGTAGCGGTTTTGCAGCACCAGCAGCCCGTCGCGGCCCGAGCGGGTGAGGTCGTCGAAGGCGGCAGCGCCTTCCACCGAGAGGCCGAAGCGCATAGCCCCGGCCGGCAGGGTAGGCAGCTCAAGCGGCACCAGCTCCACGCCCAGCTTGCGCAGCACGTCCAGGCTGGCCTGGTCATTGGCTTTGGTGGGGTAGTCGCGGTCGAACTCGGCTTTCAGATAGCCTACCCGCAGTTTTTTTATGTCGGTGTCGAAGGCGTAGCGGAACGGCGCGGGCGCTTGCAGGGTGGCCGGGTCGCGGGGGTCGGGGCCGGCCAGGGCGGCCAGCACTAGGGCACAGTCTTCGGCCGAGCGGGTGAGTGGCCCTACCTTGTCCATCGTCCAGCTCAGGGCCATAGCCCCAGCCCTGCTGATGCGCCCGTAGGTAGGGCGCAGCCCCGTGGTGCCGCAGGCCGTGCTGGGACTCACAATGGAGCCCAACGTTTCGGTGCCGATAGCAAACGGCACCAGCCCCGCCGCCACCGCCGATGCCGACCCCGCTGACGAGCCGCTACTACCCTCTGTGGGCTTCCACGGCGAGCGGGTTTTGCCCCCAAACCATACATCGCCTTGCGCCAGCGCGCCCAGCGTGAACTTGGCCACCAGCACCGCGCCGGCCTGGTGCAGGCGCTCTACTACGGCCGCGTCTTCGTCCAGCGTCTGGTCTTTGTAGGGCATGGCGCCCCAGGTAGTTTTGTATCCTTTGGCGCTGAACAGGTCTTTCACTCCGCACGGAATGCCGTGGAGCGGCCCGCGGTACTTGCCAGCTTTTATTTCCTTATCGGCCTGACGGGCTTGCTGCAAGGCCAGCTCATCGGTCAAGGTGATGACGCAGTGCAGCTGTGGGTCGTATTTCTTGAGGCGAGCCAGGAAAAACTGCGTCAGCTCTTCCGACGAAAGCTGCTTAGTACGTAGCAGTTCGCCCAGCTGACGTACGGTGTAGTAGGCCAGGTCGTCGCGGTTGGCGGGCAGCTTTACCTTGTCCATTTTGGGCAGCTTGCCAGCATCTGTTACGTGGGCGGGCTGCATGGCTTGCCGGATACGCAATGGGCGTGGGTCGAAGGTTTCGGCTGGAGCCACGCTGTTGGGCAGATTCAGCTGGCGCAGGGCTTCGTAGCTGGCGCGGTTCTGCCGCAGATTGCCGAGGGTAGAGTCGAGCTGGGCATCGGTGAAATGCAGGCCCAGCAGGTCCTGCGCCGCCTGCACGGTGGCCAGCGTAATAGGTGGTAGCTCGGCGGGGCGGCCCACCAGAGCGCCGGCTCCGAAGGCTACCAGGCCCACGGCCAGAAAGGGTAATATTTTTTTCATGGAGTAGAATAGCGTTGGTGCGAAGGCGGTGCATTAGCAAAACTACTCCGTGCTCTGACTTACGCAAGCGTTTTCTAACCTTGCCCACAGCGGCAGTTTTGCTCATTGAAGCATGACGCAGCCCTATTCGTGTAGTGGCTGGCGGCGGGGTAGGAACGAAACATCGAAGGCGAGTGGGTTGTAGTTAGCATAAGTCGATCATTTCGACCAGCGGGAGGAATCTCGCGTGTTTCGCCGAACGTCATGCTGAGCGGAGTCGGAGCATCTCTACTGCTAGTCATTCATTTACTCACGGCACAGATGCTTCGGCTCCGCTCAGCATGACAAGTTACTAACTACCATCAGCACGCGAGATTTCTCCCGCTGGTCGAAATGACGTTCTACTTCCTTTCCACAACCACCTACCCCTCCCCAACATGAAATACAATCTGTTAGGCAATACCGGCCTGAAAGTATCCGAGCTGTGCCTGGGCACCATGACGTTTGGCCAGACTGAAGGCCGCTTCAAGGACATTGCCAAGGTAGACCAGACTGGCGCCGACGAGCTGCTGAAGCGCTCCGTAGACGCGGGCATCAACTTCCTCGATACGGCCAATGTGTACTCCGAAGGCCAGTCGGAGGAGATGACCGGGCAGGCCATCCGCAACCTGGGCCTGAGCCGTAGCGAGCTGGTGGTAGCCACCAAAGTGCGCGGCAAAATGGGCGACGGCCCCAACGAGGTAGGCCTCACCCGCAAGCACATCATGGATCAGGCCGAAGCCAGCCTCAAGCGCCTCGGCACTGACTACATCGACCTCTACCAGATGCACAGCTACGACCCGCTGACGCCTTTCGAGGAAACCCTGCGGGCGTTTGACGACCTGGTGCGCAACGGCAAGGTGCGCTACATTGGGGCCAGCAACGTGGCCGCCTGGCAGCTAATGAAGGCCCTGGGCACCTCCGAGCGCCTGCATCTAGAAAAATTTGTGTCGCTGCAAGCCTACTACACCGTGGCCGGGCGCGAGTTGGAGCGCGAGCTGATTCCGCTGCTGCAAGACCAGAAGGTAGGCCTGATGGTCTGGAGCCCGCTGGCAGGCGGACTGCTCAGCGGCAAGTACAGCCGCGAGAAGCAGGAAGGCGAAGACGGCCGTCGCGCCAATTTCGACTTCCCGCCCGTGAACCGCGACCGGGCCTTCGATATTCTGGATATTCTGCACCCGCTGGCCGAGCAGAAGGGCGCTTCCGTGGCGCAATTGTCGCTGGCGTGGCTGCTGCATCAGCCCGTTGTGACCAGCATCATCATCGGCGCCAGCAAAATGTCGCAGCTTGAAGACAACCTAAAATCGGTAGACGTTAAGTTCTCCGAAGAAGAACTGAAGCAGTTGGCCGAAGCCAGCGCCCTACCCGCCGAGTACCCCGGCTGGATGCTGGATATGACCGGCCAGGACCGGCAGAAATAGGCAGCTATTCTGAATTAAACCAGAACGTCATTTCGAGCTTGTCGAGAAATCTCGCGTGCTGATGTCAGATACTATCTTTCACCAGCACGCGAGATTTCTCGACAAGCTCGAAATGACGTTCTTTTATTATCTCCCTACCCTTCTGCCAACTGATGCCGCTCGTTGCGGACGGCGTTGACTAGGTTCCATTCTACCTCTTGCGCGAAAGCGTGTTGGCGCACCGGGCACTCGGGCATGTGGCACAGGGAGCAGGCGCGGAAGGTGCAGGGGTCAGCGTGCACAAACATTTCCACCTCGGCGTCGGCGTGCTGGCGCATGAGGCTTTCAATCTTATTCAGCTCGTTGTGAATGGCTTCGAGGCTGAAATAGTAAGGCATCTGCATGTGGCAGTCGATGTGCAGGTTGGCGCCGTAGCGCTGCACGCGCAAGTTGTGCACGTCAATCCAGGCGGGCTGGCGGTGGCGCTGTAGCTCGGCCACTACCTCAGCCACCGTGGCCGCATCCGATTCATCCATTAGGGCCGAGGCGGAGCTGCGGAGCATTTTATAGCCATTCACCACAATCACAACGCCCAGCAGCAGCGCCGCCAGCGTATCGAACAGCACAATGCCAGTGAGAAACACCAGCAGCAGCGCCGCGCACGATACCAGCGACGTCAGCGCATCAATATATAGGTGCTGCCCGTCGCCAACCAGCGCAGCCGATTTCAGGCGTTTGCCCTCGCGCACTAGCAGGTAGCCTACCCCCAGGTTGATGATGCCCGCCACCGCCAGCAGCCACACGCCCAAATCGGGCGCGGCCACGGCGTGCGGCTCAAATAGCGTGCGCGTGGCGCTGTAAAAGATGTAGAGCCCCGCAAACAGAATCAGTCCGCCCTCAAACCCTACCGATAGATTCTCGATTTTGCCATGCCCGTAGGGGTGGTTTTCGTCTTTGGGTAGGCTGGCCAGGTAGATGCTGTAGAAGGCGAAGCCGCTGGTGAATACGTTGATGATCGACTCCAGCGCATCCGTGAGAACCACCTGCGAGCGGGTCATGTAGTAGGCGTAGAACTTCAGCGCCACCAGCGCCACGCTTACCACCAGCGACAGCAGGCCCAGACGGTTTTTGGTTTTCTTATCAAGCATAGGAGCGGGGAGCAACGGCAAAAAGGGCCACAAAATTCCGCGAAAAAAACCACTTCTGCACTTCGCGAAACTTTTACTGGCAACACCTACGTATTTATAGACGCTTAAATTAATTTTTAGGTTTGTCTAAAAATTTAGCTAGCTTTCGTAACGCTTCTGCTTTAAGTTACTTATGCCCCTACGCGTACAGGATTCTCCTACCCCTTCCCGAGCCACTACCCCTCCTCCCTCTGCCGATGCACCACACGCGGGCTGGCGGCACGCCCGGCGTGCCAACTCCCTACCCGAGGTGCACGGCTCCATTAAAGTACCCGGCGCCGACGCCTCGTTCTGGCGCAAGCTGATGGCCTTTGGCGGGCCGGGCCTCATGGTGGCCGTGGGCTACATGGACCCCGGCAACTGGGCCACCGACATCGAGGGCGGCGCCCGCTACGGCTACACCCTGCTGTCGGTGATTCTGATTTCCAACTTTTTCGCCATGCTCTTGCAGCACCTGGCGGCCAAGCTCGGCATTGTAACCGGGCGCGACCTGGCCCAGGCCTGCCGCGACCACTACTCCCGGCCCGTGAGCCTGGTGCTGTGGGTGCTCTGCGAAATTGCCATTGCCGCCTGCGATTTGGCTGAGGTCATTGGCTCGGCCATTGCCCTCAACCTGCTCTTTGGCCTACCCCTCACCTGGGGCGTGGCCCTCACTATCCTGGATGTGATGGTGGTGTTGCTGTTCCAAAACAAAGGCTTTCGGGTACTGGAGAGCATTGTGGCCGGCTTGATGGCCGTGATTTTCGTGTGCTTCCTGTACGAAGTAGTGGTGTCGCACCCCGACTACTTTGCGCTGGCCAAGGGCTTGGTGCCGCAGCCGCAGATTGTGACCGATCCGCGCATGCTCTACATTGCCATTGGCATTCTGGGTGCTACCGTGATGCCGCACAACCTGTACCTGCACTCCAGCATTGTGCAAACGCGGCAGATCGAGCAAACCGAGCCCGGCAAGCGCATGGCCATCAAGTTTGCCACTATCGATTCCACGGTATCGCTGCTGTTGGCGTTTTTTGTGAACGGGGCCATCCTGGTTACGTCGGCCGCGGCTTTCCACTACAACGGCTACCGCGAAGTAGCCGATATTACCGATGCGCACAAGCTGCTGGCGCCGGTGCTGGGCGCGGGCGCGGCCAGCGTGTTGTTTGCGGTGGCGTTGTTGGCTTCGGGCCAAAACTCTACCCTCACGGGCACGCTGGCGGGCCAGATTGTGATGGAAGGCTTCCTCGATCTGAAGCTGAAACCCTGGATGCGCCGCCTCATTACGCGCAGTATTGCGGTGGTGCCGGCCTTCGTGGTGACAATCCTTTACGGGGAGCACGGCACCAGCGAGTTGCTGGTACTCAGCCAGGTTATCCTGTCGTTTCAGCTCAGCTTTGCCGTGATACCCTTGGTACTGTTCACGGGTAGCAAGCTCAAAATGGGCGTATTCGTGAACAAGCCCTGGCTGCAAGCTACGGCCTGGGGCGTGTCGGCCATTATCGTGGTCTTGAACGTGTACCTGTTAGTACAGACGTTTATGGGGTAGAGACACAACATTTTGTGGCTTGCCGTTGAACAGCTCGCACAAACGCGGTTTCAACAACCTCAGCAACGACTAGACACAAAATGTTGTGTCTCTACCCCGTAGTTAATTCAGCCTTAGGAAAAGCGCTGAAGCTGCTCAATCAGCTCCAGCGCTTTTTTCGGACTTCCGATTTAGACTTATCTAAATATATTTTTCACACGACTTAAACATGAAACATCTTTTCCTTCTTTTTGTGAGTATGATGTTGGTGAACGGGGCAGTAGGTCAATCTACTGCTACTATTCGGGGAGAGGTGCGCGCCGATGGGCAGCCGTTGGAGCAAGTGACGGTGGCGCTGGTTGGCACTGGGCTGGGCGGCACCACCAATGCGCGGGGCCAGTACGAGCTGCACAACGTACCCGCCGGGCTGGCGGAAATCGTGTTTTCGTTTGTGGGCTACCAGCCGGTAAGCCGGCGCGTGACGGTGGGAGCCGGACAACCCCTGATGCTGAACGCTACCCTGACGGCCACACCAGCGGCCCTGAGTGAGGTAATAGTCACGGGCGTATCCCGCGCTACGGAGCTGCGGCGGAGCCCCGTGCCGGTGGCGGCTCTCAACCGGCGCGACATCAACCTGAACGCTAACGGCAACGTGATTGACGCGGCCGTGCGGGGCGTGCCCGGCCTGAGCGCCGTCACGACTGGCCCCAACATCAGCAAGCCGTTTATCCGCGGCCTGGGCTACAACCGCGTGCTGACCATGTACAACGGCCTGCGGCAGGAAGGCCAGCAGTGGGGCGATGAGCACGGGATTGAAGTAGACCAGTATGATATTGACCGCATTGAGGTAGTGAAAGGCCCCGCCAGCCTCATCTATGGCTCCGATGCCGTGGCCGGGGTAGTGAACCTGCTACCCCGCCGTCCCGATGATGGCCCCGAGGGCCAGCTCCACGGCGACGCCCTTACGGAGTATCAGACCAATAACCACCTGCTGGGCGCTTCGGTGGGTTTGCGCTACCACCGCAACGGCTGGCACCACGGTGGCCGCACCTCCTACCGCCTGGCCCAGAACTACCGCAACCGCGTGGATGGCCGCGTGTACGGCACCGCCTTTCAGGAGCTGAACGCTACGGCTACGGCCGGGGTAGATAAAAGCTGGGGTAGCTCCGACTGGTCGGTAACACTCTACGATAACTACCAGGAAATTCCTGACAGCAGCCGCGACTCGCTGAGCCGGCGCTTTACGCGGCAAGTGCTGGATGCCGGCGACGATATCCGCAACCGGCCGCTGGTGCCTACCGCCGAGTTGGCGACGTACCGTATCAACCCGCTGTACCAACGCATTCAGCACTACCGCCTGCTCACGCGCAACCGCTTCCGGCTGGGTAACGGTGAGCTGCATGCGCTGTTGGGCGTGCAGCAAAACCGCCGCTGTGAGTACAACCACCCTACCCTACCCCAGCAACCGGGCCTGAGCGTGCAGCTCACCACCTACAACTACGACCTGCGCTATGCCGCCCCTACCCTGCTGGGCGTAGAGGCCACTGCTGGCCTGAACGGCATGGCCCAGCACAACCGCAACCAGGACGCCACCGACTTCCCAATTCCTGATTATCAACTGTTTGACATCGGCGGCTACTTGCACCTCAAGAAAACCTTCGGCCGCCTCGATCTGGCCGGCGGCCTCCGCTACGACACGCGCCACCTCACCTGGAACGACTTCTATGTGGGACCGAACCCGGCTACGGGCTTCGACCAGCAGGTGCCGGCCGGGCCGGGTAGGGAGCCGCAGTTCGCGGCCTTTGGTCGGTGGTATCGGGGCGTATCGGCCAGCGTGGGGGGCACGTATGCGCTGAGTGAGCGGTACGTGCTGCGCGCCAACGTGGCGCGGGGCTACCGGGCGCCCAACATTACGGAGGTAGGCTCCAACGGCCTCGACCCCGGCGCCCACATCGTATACCTCGGCAACCGCACCTTCAACCCCGAATTCAGCCTGCAACAAGACCTGGGCCTGGCTGCCCGCCTCCCCTGGGCCGATCTGAGCGTGGACGTGTTTCACAACCGCATCACCGGCTACATCTACCAGGCCCGCCTCACCGACGCCAACGGCCAGCCCATAGAGCTGGTGCCCGGCAACGCTACCTACCAGTATCAGCAAAGCGGGGCGCGTCTCTACGGTGCCGAATTCACCGCCAATCTGCACCCTACAACTCTACCCGGTTTCATGCTCAACAACAGCCTGGCCTATGTAGTTGGACTGAATCAGAACAGCGCCCTGCGCGCCACGGAGGGCAACGCGGCCAAGTACCTACCGTTCATTCCGCCCCTACATGCTCGCTCCGAAGCGCGCTACACCACGCCCCGTCCCTATGGACCTTTCCACGCTACTTACGTGCGTGCCACGGTGGATATCAACGCCGCCCAAAAGCGCTTCTACGCCGTGGATAACACTGAAACCCGCACGGCGGGCTACACGCTGCTGGGCCTGGGTGCGGGCACTACCCTGCGCAACGGCCAGCGCGAGGTAGTACAACTGTTTGTGCAGGTTGATAATGTGTTGAATGTGGCGTATCAGTCGCACCTGAACCGGTTGAAATACTTCGAGTATTACAGTGCTTCGCCCAATGGCCGCTCGGGCATTTACAATCAGGGTAGGAATGTGAGCGTGAAGGTGGTCGTACCGTTTTGAAGTATTCATATCTTACACCGCACTCGCTCGGCTGTGCCGAGTGAGCCCTACGCCCCAGCAGCTCTGCTGCGCGCGTCTGCCTGTCGTTTGGTCAACCTCGTGCAAGCGGCGCGGACGGATTCGGGGCAGAGCCCCTCAAGCATAAGCCTCACTCGGCACAGCCGAGCGAGTGCGGGGTGAATGTATTGCGTGCGGTTTACTTCCCGCCCGCTACCGGCGTCACCGAAAACTCTTCGAATTTCACCGGAAATCCTTTGCCATCGGGGGCGGCGCACATGAGGCCAATCTGCACTTTCTTGCCCGGCGTGGGCGGAAAGTAGGCCAAGCGTAGCATCTTGAAATCCTTATTGTCGAAGGAATACTGAATTTCGACGTAGTCGCCTTTGCGCAGGAGCGTGAGCCACACAGCCTTGGGGCTATCCTGACGCGGCACTACGGACCAGTCGGACACCTCGCGGGTTACTACAGCGCTGACGTTCTGCACGCCCTTCACGTACTCAATACCGGTCTTAATCCAGTTCTTTTCATCCAGCCGAATCATGAGGCCAGCCTGGTCGTAGAGTTCTTTGTACTGACCTATTACCTTCACTTTGGCCAAAAAATCACCTTCCTGCTCCTGGTAGAAAAAATGGCCGTTGTCGCGGATGAAGCCGTAGTGCGTCACGCGCCAGAAGTCGGTGCCGCCATCTACCTGCACCTGCACGCCATTAGCGGTAACGGTCGATTTTTTGGGAGCGTTTTGCCAGCGCATGTTGGAGAAGGATTGAGCCGCCGCCGTGAACGTCAGACAGAGCGAAAGAGTAGCGAGAAGAAGCGTTTTCATGGATTGGGTAGGGTAAAAATTGAACGTCATGCTGAGCTTGTCGAAGCATCTCTACTGATAGTATATTACTCACGGTAGAGATGCTTCGACAAGCTCAGCATGACGTTCAATTTTTGGTTATACGCAGCTACTTAGTTCACTACCAGCGTCATCATGGAATGGGGCAGGCTCACGGTAGGGGCGGCCTGACCTTTGATCCAGAGGCTGAATTCCTGTTTTTTGTCGCTGTCGTTCATCACTACCACGGCCACTTTGCCGTCGGGGTTCACGAAGGCCGTGGCCGAGAGCCAGTCGCGGGTAGAGGCCACGGCAATGCGCTTGGCACCGGGGCGGATGAACTTGGAGAAGTGCCCGATGTAGTAGAACGAGTTGGTGTAGGTGAGTTTGCCCGTGCGCGTATCGGCGTGCACGGGGGCGTAGCAGAAGTTCCCCACGTGGTTGGGGCCGCCGTTTTCGTCGAGCAGGATGTTCCAGTCGGTCCAGGCGACGGTGCCGGCGTTGAAATCGTTGATCATGGAGCGGCCGTACCGCTCGCCCAGCTTCCAGTCGCCGATGTTATCGAGCTTGAACTGCTCCACGCAGCCTTCCGTGAACACCAGGTTTTTGCTGGGGTAGGTTTCGTGCACGCGGCGCAGGTTGTCGAACAGCTGGCCGCTACCCGTCCAGGTTTCGTACCAGTGAAAGCCGATGCCCCAGAAATACTGGCTGGCCTCGGGGTCGTCAAATAAGGTGCTGGCCCGCTGAAAAATCTGGTCGCGGTTGTGGTCCCAACCGATAAGCTTTTTGTCGCTGAAGCCGTTTTTCTTGAGCGTTGGCCCTAGAAAACTCTTCACGAAGTCGCGCTCATCCTCGGCCGTATACAGGCATGACTCCCAAGTCTGCTTGGCCATGGGCTCGTTTTGCACCGTGAGGCCCCAGATCGGAATCCCTTGGCGCTCATACTCTTTGATGAACTTGACGTAGTGATTGGCCCACGCCTGACGATACTCGGGTAGGAGCTTGCCACCTTTCACCAGGCTGTTATTATCCTTCATCCAGGCGGGCGGCGTCCAGGGGCTTACAAACATCGTGAGCTTGCCGCCCGCTGCCGCCGTGGCCTGCTTGATGAACGGGATGCGGTATTGCTCGTCGTGCTTTACGCTGAAGGTTTTCAGCTCCTTGTCATTCTCCGCTACATAAGTGTAGCTGGCGCTGGAGAAGTCGCAGCTGGCAATAGTGGTGCGGGCCAGCGTGTAGCCTATGCCCTTGGTAGGGCTGTAATACGCATCCAGCAGCTCCTTTTGCTGGGCCTTAGGCAGCCGGGCAAACACTTCGGCTGAGGCATCGGTGAGGGCACCGCCGATGCCCGTGAGCGACTGGAAGGTGTGGGTAGGGTCGACGAACAAGCACACCTGCGTTTCCAGGGGCTGGCCCATTTGCTGAAAGCTCAGGTCGGCATCGGCCTTGGCGAGGCGCATATCGGTGCCGGCGGCGGTGGTATATACCTGCGCCTTTTTGCCAGTGGCAGAGTAGCTTTTGGTGGCCGGCGCAGTTGCTTTTTGGGCAGTGGCGCTGTGTGCGCTTAAAGCACCAACGGCCAGAATCGATAGAAGAATGTTACGCATGGGTAGGAGTGGGAATGAACAGCGGCGCTGAAAACGGTAGGGCGACAAAAGTCTACCTCTTAGCGCTTCAGGCTGCACGCAAATTGCTCAAAATCCTCGCGACTACCCTTCTATAATATATAGAATACTGTTTTACAACAGCTTGGAAATTCAAGTCTGATATTTTGGCTGTTTCTACGGTAGCAACCCTGGCTGCCTGATCCTGCACTAGCTAGCCGAGTTTATTTAAAATTAGATCTAGTTTACCATTCATTTCATCTTGTTGTATTTTCAGCTCGGCTTGTCCTTGCAGCAGAAAGCCAATGCTGTCGCTATGCTGCCCGGCTATTGCAACCAATTGGTTTAGCGAAGAGGTATGCTGATGCAGGATGGCCGTGTGCTGCTTTAGCTGAGCAGTGTGGCGGTCTAAAACAGCCAGTGCTTCCGAAATAAGTGGTTCTAATTGGTCGAGGCGTTCGTCGGGAGTCATCTTCTAACAACGTTGTGTAGTCAGCGAATATCCACATTTGCAGCCATTTTATCAGCAGCGGAACATCTTTTATACAAAAATTAACCAATCTCAACATTCGTCGTAGTAGGGCTGTCTATGCCCCAACCCTACTCCCTGCTATTGGCCGCTTTGCTCCTGCTTGCTGGCCTGAGCGCCCGCGCCCAAACCACCGACTCTGCCACGGTAGCCAAAAGCCAGTACTCGCTTTTCCATCCGGTGCCGCGCGCGCAGCTACGCCCCCTTACGCCCGACCGCCCCGGCGTGACGGAAAGCCCGATTACACTGGATGCGGGCCATTTGCAGTTTGAAACCGACCTGGGCCGGCTGATTGACAGCAAACCGGGCGCGGTACCGCGTGAGCGCACCATTCGGGCCAATGCCTTTGTGCTGAAAATGGGTCTCACCAACCGCACCGATGTGCAGTTGTTTCTCGATGCCTATGAGTGGGATCGAACCTTTGCCACCGACACCAGCGCCACTCAGCGCAACCGCGGCTTCGGCGACATCACGCTGCGCGTTAAGCACAACTTCATCGGCAACGACACGGCCAGCGGCCCGCTGTCGGTAGGCATTATCGGTTACGTGCGCCTCCCCACGGGCGGGCCGCAGGGTGCGGGGGGCTTCGAGTACGGCGTGCTCCTACCTGCCATCTACGCCCTAAACGACCACTGGAACCTGAGCGCCCAGCTGCCTGCCCGCCTCGCCTTCGACCGCGATGCCGGCCAGCACTACCTCGAAACGTCTCCTTCCCTCAACCTCGACCACTCCTTCACGCCCTGGCTCACGGGCTTTGTGGAGGTAGTCGCCACGCACGATTTTCGCACCGCGCGCTGGGAAGAAGCCATCAATCTGGGGCCGGTATTTTTCCTGGGCAAAAACATCCAGTTCGATTTCGGTCGCCATTTCGCCCTCACCCGCGAGGCCGACCGGGAGTATTTCGTGGGCTTCGTAGTGAGAAGGTAGGGAAGCAACGTGTTGCGCTGAGTAGGTGGAGGCGCCAGCTTATGTTACTTTTGAATATCTTATTTTATCCTTATTCCTTCCTGAGATGAAGTTATTGCTACCCGCCGCCTTGCTAGCCTTGTCATTAGCTGCCTGTCAGAAAGATGACGACGCCCTACCCCAACCCGAGTACGCCGACTGGTACGCCCTCCGCTCTCCCGACGACCGTGCCATTGAGGCCGTAGCCGGCGACATCGACGGGACGCTGGTTATCACAACCCGCTATGAGATTTACTATACCAAAGACCGCGGCAAGACCTGGCGGAAAAGTAAATACAGCAATAATCTTGGCCTGTTTGGCTTCTATCAGCAACAGGACACACTGCTGACGCTCAATGGAGGAGCAGGCAGCGCATTAAATGACCAAATTGAATACGCTACCTCTCCATCCCACTATAGCGTCGATCAGGGTGTGACTTGGCAGCCCTACCGCAACTGGCGCCGCGCCTACTTTGAACCACGCGTACCCCGCAATCAAGTTGCCGCCACCTCTGGTACTTTGTATAGCATTGAGTACCTGCTGACGCCCATTTCCCCGAATTCCACCACGTCGCGCGTCGACTATATCGGCATCCAAACGTCCACCGGCCAGCACCTGACGCTACCCCAGGATCATCAGATTACCAGTATCGCCTTCGATGCGAAGTCCCGGCTCTACGTCACGGCTTCTGCGCCATTGTGTGGCGGGCGCGAAACATTCAAGTACTGCGACAAGTCGAACGGCACCTTGTATGTGTCGAAGAAGCCGCAGCTTTAGTCATTGCCATCGGGTGTAACCGGATGTTCTCTGGTCAAGCACCTCTCCTACCCTAGTTCACGTCGCCGTTTAGACTGGCAACCGACAGCAATGTCGATTCCGCCTACAGGGCTTGAGTACTTCTTGGGCTTCGGCTTTCGGATATAACATTCTACGCAACAGCACACAAAAAGGCGTCGCCAGTATATACTGGCGACGCTTTTTTGCGTGGAAATCCTGGATCGTTAGACCCTGGGCGTATCGGTTGCGACGCTACGGGTTTCGGCGTGCCAGTCGGTGATGAACCATATCAGCAGAAACACTACCCCTGAGGCAACGAACAGGTTGCGAGCAGTCATATTTTCATCGGCGAAGCCAAACAGCCAGGGCGACACCAGAAATACCACGCCGCTCACCAACTCCAACCGGCCGTGTACCAAGAACGGAATCACTTTGAGTACCCCCATCGGGAAGGCTGTGAGCAGGGTGATGAGCAGGTAGCCTGCGGCCAGCACATAGCAGACCGTAGCGTAGGTGCCTGCAAACCCAAACATGGTAGGGGCCAACGCAAAAAAGGCAACTGTCAGGTAGTCGAGAATACCATGCGCAGTCGGTGACAGAATTTTCATAGGGTGAAGGGTTTGGTGATAAAAACAGCGTACACCGTCTTCTACGATCCTGATACTCAATGGATATTGTCGAGCTGGCACTTTTTAGCCGCGTTCTTCCCTTACGCTTCAGCTCTGCCCCTCACCTCATTGTTCACCTCTAAAGCAGCCCGCTCAACCGTTCAAACTGACTTCCCAGAATGGCCGTATCATCAGCCTGAAGCCAGTCGCGGAGCACGACCGAGGACGCGTTTTCGGCCAGGGTCTTGTAGAGATAGTCCAGATCGGAGCCGCCAGCGCTGGGCTCTTGGCTTACCTGCCGGATGAAGTGGTTTTGGGTGATTTGGTGAAACTTCTCCGGGTTTTTCAGGGCCACGCCTTTGCGCTAGGCACCCTTCATGGCCAGGCTCAACGTGTCGTCTACCTCCAGGCCGTTGTAGGGTAGGCGACAGTCAGCACAAGTGGCGTCGAGGTAGCGGCCCAGCCAGCCCGTGCCCACGTACTGGTCCGAGGCCGATTGCCAGATGTCCATGGAGCGGAAGTGCGAGCGGTCGGGGTTGGGGCAGCCCCGACCGCTCGCACTGCCAGATAGCCCTAGTCGTAGAGGTTTTTCAGGCCCGTCATGGCCGGATTGAAGCCCAGCCCCTTATCCAGCGTCAGAATCCTGCTTTGCGGCCGGATGGCCAGAGTAGGCCGCGCATTGAAGTACAGGTCGTTTTCGTAGGGAATAACGGTGTTCAAGCCATCGTTGCCGCCGCCCAGCTGAATAACCACCAGCCGCCGGCCGTTGGAATTGCCGAGCCGTTGCACACCCTGCGCATCCACCGCATGCAGAAACTTGGGCACAAACAGCAGCGAGCTAGCCAGCACCGAGCCTTTCAGAAAATCACGACGGGAGGTAGGCATGACAGAATGGTCGAAATGACGGTCTTTAGTGGTCGTTCAACGATGGGCGCGTGCAACTCACCCCTACATCAGTCCGCTGATTTTCAGACCATCGACAACTTTACCAGCCCTCCATCGGTAACACGTGGTAGTTTTCCACACATCAACTTTCTTCTATGAAACGCTTCTTTTCCTTTGGGGCCTTACTACTACTCACGGTAGCGCTGGGCTCCTGCCAGGGCCACGCATCCTACGAAAGCTCACCTGAGGCCAACACAGCCGGCGCCAGCACAGCCGGGACTAACACAGAACCTGCTTCCACCCAGGAAACCAGCGCTCAGCAGGATCAACTGTCGCCTCTGGTTGACGCACCCAACAACCAAGGCATGCCGGCCGATAGTAGCACCAGTCAGTAACTGGGCAGAAGTAGTTAGCGCCTCCATTCACTTGCGCTACGCAATATGCAGCGCAAGTGAATGGAGGCTATTTGAAGAGTCTAATTGCCACTACAGCAATAAAGAAAAGACGCAGCGGCACATGTCTCTTCTCTATATTCTGCCTTGAAAAGGTATTATAGCAGTAGACCGTTATGGCTGCCTGGTTTTATCTCCACCATAACCTTCACAGGCTTTCGGTGGTACCAATAAAGCAACAATGTCCCTTTCGCGTATGAAATTTCTCCTTACTCTCGGTTCGTTTGCACTGTTCGCCCTCGCCCTCGCGCTCGGCGCCTGCCAGACCGATACGACAGATCGTAACTCCTACGACGCCAGTACTGCCCCTTCGCCCGGCGTCGAAACCACTGCCCAGCAGGACGAGCTTTCGCCCCGCATCGACGTGCCCGGAGATTCTGCTATGGCTGATAGCACAATGTAGGTCCCATACCACTGCGCTAGGCAACGTAGCGCTACAACCGGGCGCCTACTACCACCGTCTTTTTGAACTGTCGCCGCTCGCCGCTGGCGGGGTGCAGCAGCTCAATAAGCAGCACGTAGGCGCCCGTGGGTGCTTTGCGGCCTTGGTCGGTGAGGCCGTCCCAAGGCACAAAACCGCGCAGGGGTAGGGTTTCGTTGCGTACCAGCTGACGCGTGAGGCGTCCTTGCGCATCGTAGATAGTGACGGTGACGGCATAGCCGGGCTGGTCGAACTGGTAATTCAGGGTAGTGAAATCCTGTTGCCCATCCTCATCGGGCGTAAACACCTCGGGCTCCAGCCGAAACAGCTTGTCGCCGCCGGGGTCGTCTTGGTACTGCGAGTTGGCTCTACCCGGTGTAGCGTAGCCCACTGCACTGGCCGCCGAGTGGAAGTTGCCCGCCACGCTCGGCCCATCGGCCCGGATGCGCTCCAACGATACCCCGTTCAAATCACTCAGCAAGGCCAGGTGCTGACTCTTGTCGTAAGCATACTGATCGAGCAGCACACCCGTGGCAGAGCTGACGCTCACAATACCGGCATCGTCGGGGTAGGTAGGCAGGGCGGTAACCGCCAGAAATGCTGCCGCATCGTGGGAGGTCGGGTACTGCGCCTGCACAACATCGGGCCGCTCGGTAAGCACCACCAGCTGATGTGGCGCCAGCACGTAGGGCGCAGCCGTTACGGGTTTGGTGTCCAGAGTGCCGTCGGGCTTTTGGTTGCTGAGGGTCCAACCCTGCACATCCAGATACTTGTTGGAGCGGTTCAGCAGCTCCACAAAATCCACGGCGTAGGTGCGCGGGTTGAACAGGATTTCGTTGATAACCACATCGCCGGGCGCAGCCGTGCCGGGTAGGGCAAACGTGGCAGTAGCTGCCGCGCCGGTAGCATTGCCCACGCAGTCTACGGTGCGCTGCACGGTCACGGTGACGGGCTGGTTGGGTTGCATGGCCGCGCCTAACATGAGGTCCACGGTGCGGAAATCAGGAGCCACGGCAGTAGCCCGCGTAATGGTTGTTGTGGGGCTAAACGTGTACAGCGCCGTATTGGCTACAGCTGCGCTATCGAGCTTTTCGCTGAAAAACAGCCGCACAGCGGTAGGGCCGCTAGCCAGCGCCCGTAGCAGCGCGGGCGGCGTCTGGTCGGGGTTGGTGGCGCGTACCGAGTTAGCGCGGCCGGGCGTGCCGCCGCTGGCATCCTGGCTGGCGGTCCAGTTGGCGAGGCTGGCGCAAGGATTGGCCGTATCCACCATTTCCAGCGCCCAGCCACCATTTTTCTTCTTGCTGTCTTTATACCAGGTATCAGAGTAGCTGATTTCAAACAGCGTCTGCCCCGCGTGGCTGCGCAGCACCAGTTGGTCGCCGGCGTTGGTGAGGCTGGGGAAATTTGTCAGGCCAAACACTTTCCCGAAGCCGGCAAACTGCCCTGCCCGCGTGCTACCGCACACCACGGCATACTCGCCCGGCAGCAATACTGCCCCAGCCGGAAACACCGCCGGATTACTCGTGCTACTGGGCTTCAGCAGGCGCACGCCTGCCAAGTCCAGCACGGCCGTGGCGCTGGGATTATGCACTTCCACATATTCCGACCCTGGTAGTCCGACCACCGGCGTTTCGTTGGCCATGATTTCTGTGATAAGCAACTGGTTGAACCCCGGCGCTACGGCAAACCCAGCGTTAATGAACCCCACTGTGAGCGGCCCGACAGCCACATTGCCAAATACATCGGCCACCTGCCTCACTTCCACCACATTACTCCCCAACGGCGCATCGGCGGCCAGCGTGAGGTGCACCAGGGCCGGATTGGCGGCATCGCGCTGGGCCGAAACCACTGCCGGAGCGCCAGCCGCCAAGCGGTAGGCAGCGGCGTTCTGGGCGGCGGCCACAGCTTCATTGAAAACCACCTCCACCTGCCGGGCTGCCCGGATAGTGGCATTGAGCAGGGTAGGCGACGTGGCGTCCATCACCCGAAAATCATCGAAATAGAAGCTCTTGCTGTTGGCGGAAGAGTATAGCAGATATACGCCCAGGTAGTTGCTGAGCTGATATTTATCGTCGGTAGCCGTGCCTTCGGTGGTGAAACTCTGACCGCCCGTCAGGTCGCGCTCCAGGGTCCACACGTTCTGTACGGAGCGCGTCACGCGCACACGTACCAGGTTGTTGGTGGTGGAGTTGAGGGTAGCATCCTGCCCATTCACCACGTAGGCGGGGTTGCCGGTGGCATCTTTCCGGAACAGCGCTACCTCGTCGGTAGTACCGCCCAGGCGCACGAAGTAGCCGGTATTGCCGGCGGCCTTCACATCGGCTTGCGCCGACAGCAGCCACACATCGGCGTAGTTGCTGCCGCTGGTGGCCAGTTTCAGGTTGGCCCAAAACTCCCAGGTAGTACCGATGCTGGCCGTGCAGGGCGTCACGAGCTGCAATTGGCTGCCTGTGGTGGCCGGACCGCTGCTTTGGAGCTGCTTCTGCGCGTTGATCTGGAAACCGGCCGCATCGCCGGTCCAGGCCGGATTTTGGGTGAAGTCGCCGTCGGTGAAGTTTTCGCTGAGCTGCGCGTGGGCCGATAAAGTGAGCAGCAGCGCTGCCAGTAGCCAATAAAATTTCACGAGGGATAGAGGTAACGTAATGTTTTGCCGGCCTTTTGCTGTTGCCGAATTCCTACCTCCGCTTTATGCAAAAACTCTGCAAACCTTTGGCAAAACCGCCGTTACCTTCTGCAAGAAGTTAGGATCACGGCTTATATTTACGATTCTATCTCATTTACATCTCATGAAAGTAGCCGTAGTAGGTGCCACCGGCCTGGTCGGGGGCGAAATGCTGAAAGTGCTGGCCGAGCGGAATTTCCCGGTCACCGAGCTTCTACCCGTGGCCTCCGCCAAATCGGTGGGCCAGGAAATCGAGTTTCAGGGTAAAAAATACAAGGTGGTGAGCATGGACGACGCCATTGCCGCTCGTCCCGCCGTGGCTATTTTCTCAGCCGGCGGCACCACTAGCAAAGAGGACGCCCCACGCTTTGCCGAGGTAGGCACCGTGGTCATCGACAACTCCTCGGCCTGGCGCATGGACCCCACCAAAAAGCTGGTGGTGCCCGAAATCAACGCCAAAGAGCTGACCCCGGAAGATAAAATCATTGCTAACCCCAACTGCTCAACCATTCAGATGGTGGTGGCGCTCAACAAGCTACACGAAAAATACAAGGTCGAGCGCATTGTGGTGAGCACCTACCAGAGCGTGACGGGCACCGGCAAGAAAGCCGTGGACCAGCTCCTGGAGGAGCGCGCCGGCCAGGATGCAAGCAACCCCGCCTACCCCCACCGCATCGACCTGAACGTGCTGCCCCACATCGACGTGTTCGAGGACAACGGCTACACCAAGGAGGAGATGAAAATGGTGAAGGAAACCAAGAAAATCTTCGGCGACGACTCTATCCGCGTGACGGCCACCACCGTGCGCATTCCCGTGATGGGCGGCCACTCCGAAGCCGTGAACGTGGAGTTTGCCGAGGAATTTGACCTCGACGAGGTACGCGAGTTGCTGCGCCAGACCGAAGGCGTGGAGGTGGTAGATGACGTAAAAAACAACGTCTACCCCATGCCCAAAGACGCCCACGGCAAAGACGCCGTACTCGTGGGTCGCCTCCGCCGCGACGAAACCCAACCTAAAACCCTGAACATGTGGGTAGTGGCCGATAACCTGCGCAAAGGCGCCGCCACCAACGCCGTGCAAATTGCCGAGGCGATGATGAAAATGGGCCTGATCGGGTAGCAATTTGAACAAGTAGGGGCGGCTTGCCGCCGCCCGTCGCACGGGACCACCTGTTTGTATAATGGGTCGTGTCAGTGTGGCGGGCGGCTGCAAGCCGCCCCTACTCGTTCGAAAAGCTCTACCCAAACGCCACCACCACAAAATCCAGCACGGCCTGCCGCGTGCGTTCCGGTGCTTCCAGGTAGGCCAAGTGCCCTACCTCGGCCAGAAACAGCGCGTACGTCACGGGTGCCAGCTGCGCCACCTCCACCGACTGCTCGAAGGGCACGGCCAGGTCTTCTTTGCCAGCAATCACCAGCACCGGGAACTTGGCTTCGCGCAGCACATGCGTGCGGTCGGCGCGGGCAGCCATGGCCCGCAAGCCGCTAATGAAGGTTTCCTTGGGCGTGGCCTTGCCGATGTCTTCCAGCATCCGCAGCTGCTCGGGCATCGTGTCGCGGTGGGCGGGCGCAAATAAGGGTCGCACAAAGGAGTTCATGAATTTCGCTACCCCGTGTCGCTCAATGAAGTCGATGTTCTTTTCGCGGTTCTGCTTTTTCTCTTCTGTATCGGCTAGGGCCGAGGAGTTGAGCAGGCACAAGCCCGCTACCAGCTCCGGATGTTTTTCGGCCAGCGCCAGCGCCACGTAGCCGCCCATGCTGTGACCCACCAATACAGCTTTTTCGATTTGCTGGGCGCGTAGCTGCTGCGCCACGTAGTCGGCCTGGGCACGCATGGAGTAGTTGGCTACGGGCTCAATATTGTCACCGTGGCCCAGCAAATCGGGTGCGAAGAGGGGGTAGGCGGCGGGAAAGTCGCGGGTGAAATCAGTCCAGATTTCGCGGCTTTCGATGAAGCCGTGGAGGAAGACGAGGGTAGGCTGCTGGGGCATGGGTAGGGAAAGGTTGATAAGCAAAACCAGGTGTTCACCGGTTTACGTTAAAAGTTACCTTTGTTTCCCGCCGCTTCGGCGACTTACTACCCTACTGCCATGAACGAGCAACTGATTGTCAAGAATTTCGGTCCGATTAAAGATGCTACTGTGGACTTTAAGCGGGTTACGGTATTTATTGGGCCCACGGGTGGTGGGAAGAGTACATTAGCGAAGCTGGCGGCGGTGTTCCGGGATGAAAAATATGCTCATTCTACTGAAGATATCTCAAAAGACTACTATAATAAGTATAATTTAAAGTCACACTTCACCAATACTAAGATTAATACAACATTTCTTAGATGGAATATCGGTGTAAATAAAATAATAGTAGATTCTAAAATTAATAAACAAATAAGAAGCAACGCAAAAAGTCCTTACAGCTCAGAAAAATTAAATACGTTTATAAAATTAAGTAAAACGCTTAATGAATTAAAAAAAGAATACATAGAAAATAATAAAATATTTGACACTAATAGAATAAATATAATTAAAATTATAGAATTACAAAAAGAAAATATTGATGCTATAGAAAGTATAATTACAGTAATAGGTCAAGATAATATAAAACTAACAAACACATCACCTATATATATTCCATCAGAAAGAATTTTTATTGCTGCGTTAGAATATTCATGGGCTGGGATAATGCGTGATGACATAGGCTTACCTAAAGCCTTACTTGACTTTGCTAATGACTTTTCTTTATCAAGAAAAGATATAGCAGAATTATCAATACCTTTTATCTCAGTCAAATATCTACATATTGATGGTAGGGATTTTATCAAAATACCTGAACGTGAAGAACCGTTAATGCTTTTGGAAACTGCTAGTGGCATTCAATCAGTAACACCTATGCTCGTGCTATTAGAGCATCTTTCACAGCAACAGGAGCAGGCACAAAGCTTCATTATAGAAGAACCAGAACTCAACCTCTATCCTACCGCGCAGCAAGGATTGATGAACTGGCTAGTAGAAAAATGCACAGCTGGCGAGAATGACTTAACCATTACAACACACAGCCCATACATTCTTTCCAGCTGCAATCTTCTCATAGAAGCCTATAAGGTCTGGCAAAAGCGTCCGGAATTGGAAGCGGAAATAGATAAGATTGTACCGAAAGCCTCGTGGATTAATCCCGATGAATTTGCAGCATACTACGTTGCCGATGGTGGCGTACAGCCAATTGTGGACGAACGCACCGATTTAATCGGCGGCAACGAATTAGATTCTATTTCAGGAGATATTGCCGATAGCTTCCGTAAGCTGCTGAGACTACAGAAGCAGCCGGCTAATGCGTAACGCGATAGAGGCAAAATGAAGCTGTTTAGAAAGGAGGGACCAGTAGACAGAAACGCAAAGAACTCCCACAATACGGGCGAAATTTGGGGTGCGACCCACCTCCTCTCACCTGCTTCATGGAAGTCCTTCCCAAAGATATTATTC